>JACCDH010810278.1_pt1 | contig 16172 bp, 12 predicted proteins | sample 7442481 | NCBI WGS metagenome assembly JACCDH01 (sample SAMN15323433, study PRJNA562643) | freshwater metagenome | isolation source: river surface water | place: USA:Blue River Watershed | collected 2017-08-15
ATTTTCAATATTTTATTTAAAGGTGTATACTTTTAAATTCAATTCTGAAATTAAGTTCAAAAAAAGTTATTAAAAAAATTTTTTTAACTTGATTGTTAATTATTTTTGGATAACCTTAGGCCGGATTTCAGATGCCAATTTACGATTAAGCCTACATAAAATTGCTGTTAAAAAACAATTAAGTCTTAATATAAATTTTTAAAAAAAATTAAATGTTTATTTAGCCTTTGTACTCGCCGAATACATTTCTCAACACATCGGCAATTTCACCAAGTGTTGCATAAGACTCTACACATGCAATAATATATGGCATCAAGTTATCAGATCCCGCTGCAGCTTCTGACAACAAACGCAAATTCTCATTGACCTGTTCATTGTTGCGCTCAGCTTTTAACTGATCCAATTTTTGCATCTGTATCTTTCTGATACTATCGTCTATTTTAAAGACCGGTTGTGCCTCCCCTTCCTTTTGGGTAAACTTGTTAACACCAACAATGATCTTTTCGTTTTGCTCGATTTGCTTTTGGTACTCGTAAGCACTTTTCGCAATTTCATTTTGCATATAGCCTTGCTCAATGGCCGATACACTGCCTCCCATGGCATCAATTGTTGCCATATAATCTGCTGCCAACTTTTCTATCTCATCGGTTAAAGCCTCTACATAATAACTACCGCCCAGTGGATCGACTGTTTGTGTGACGCCACTTTCAAATCCAATGATCTGTTGTGTGCGGAGTGCAATCCTCGCTGCATTCTCTGTAGGCAAACTCAATGCCTCATCAAAACCATTGGTATGCAAACTTTGAGTGCCTCCCATGACAGCTGATAAAGCTTGAAGGGTAACACGAATGATATTGTTCTCTGGTTGTTGTGCGGTTAAAGTTGAACCTCCTGTTTGGGTATGGAACCTCAGCATTTGTGCTTGAGGATCTGTTGCCCCTAAGTTCTTGGTGATATTGGCCCACATTCTTCTGGCGGCTCTGAATTTGGCTACCTCTTCGAAGATATTATTATGGGCATTGAAGAAGAAGGATAAACGCTTAGCAAACACATTGATGTCTAAACCTTTTTCTTGTGCAGCTTCTACATACGCCTTACCATTGGCTAATGTAAATGCCAACTCTTGAGCAGCCGTGCTGCCGGCTTCTCTGATGTGATATCCTGAAATGGAAATGGTGTTCCATTTAGGCACTTCTTTACTACAATACTCAAAAATATCTGTAATCAAACGCATGCTTGGCTTTGGCGGATAGATATAAGTCCCGCGTGCTGCGTATTCCTTTAAGATATCATTTTGAATAGTACCGGATATTTTCTTTAAATCTGCTCCCTGTTTTTTGGCCAGAGCAATGTACATCGCCAGCAGAGTTGAGGCGGTAGCATTGATGGTCATGCTCGTTGTGATGTCCTCGAGTTTGATACCGGCAAATAATGTTTCGAAATCTTTGAGTGAGTCGATGGCCACACCCACTTTCCCTACTTCACCTTCAGCAAAATCATGTGAGCTGTCGTACCCAATTTGTGTTGGCAAATCGAAAGCCACAGATAAGCCCATGGTACCCTGACCCAAAAGATAGTGGTAACGTTTATTAGATTCTTCAGCAGTGGAGAATCCTGCGTATTGACGCATGGTCCACAACCTGCCTCTGTACATATCTTCTCTTACACCTCTGGTGAACGGAAATTTACCTGGCATTTCAGCGTTATCCGGACCGTAGGTCTGGCGGATTACAATGCCACTATCGTTTTTAATGTCTTTATTTTCCAAGGTTATCGGGATTTAAGCGAGCAAACCCAAAAGCCAAATTAGAAATACAAGTTGATTTCTGCTTTCAGAAAATCAATGGCTTTATGGGTTGGAATGGAATTTTCGGCAATCATTTTATCGATGATGGCTTTAGACAGATCAACGCCTGTCGCATCCATTTCCATATTTTCGTAAGTTTCGTGAATCAATTGTACCACTTCTTCTTTCACCACCTTAATAATGTTCCAGGCTTGATTAGAGATGTAGATTTGTTGGGAAAGGTTGTGCATGTATTCCTGATTCACTGACGACTCCATGAGGTGTTTCAAACCTCTTGCAGTATTGGTACCGTCGTTGTAGTTGTTGATCAACATTTGCGGACTGATTCTTTCGAGAAACAAAATCATACGCTCATAAGCTTGCAACTTTAATGGTGTCAGCAAGCTGGCATTTTGTTTTCTCAACTCTAATTGCAGTCGGGTCTGATGATCTTCCATTACCTTATTTATAATGACATAGCAGACCGCCAACACAACCAGTGAAGGAATGATAAACTTTAAAATTTCGAGAACATCATGTAATAATGGATCCATTTCTGTTATTTTTAAATAAGGAATGCAAATTTACTAAACTTTATTGTGATTGCACAAAAATAAAATAAATTTTAAACCCTTCCTTTTCTTTCATCATTAAATACGCTCTGTTGATAGAACATCGCCTTTAGTTTTCAATTTAAATGTTTTCTTTGCACTTCATTTAATTTGGTGTGAATACCTTTCAAAATGTTAAAATAGCGCTTGATTCTATTCGCGACAACATGTTGCGAACTGTCATCACATGCCTCATCATCGCCATTGGCATTTCGGCTTTAGTGGGCATGCTCACGGCTGTTGATGGTTTTGAAAATGGTTTATCTCAGGCCTTCTCCAAGATGGGTAGTAACACGTTTAACATTCGCAACCGGGATGGTGTTATTCGCCTGGGTGGTGGTCATGGTGAAAAGCGCATCGAATACACGCCCATCACTTATGCTGAAGCAAAATTATTTAAGAAAGATTTTTCCATTCCTTCAACTGTCTCATTGAGCAGCAATATCAATTTTGCCTCTGTACTCAGAAGCGGCAGCAAAAAAACCAATCCCAATATTCGTGTGCTTTGTATTGACGAAAATTACTTGAGTGTCAGTGGTACTGAGCTGACTTTCGGCCGTAATTTCACTGCAGCCGAAGCCAATAGTGGCAGCAAGAACATCATCGTTGGAAAAGATGTTGCCATGGCGCTCTTCAACAAAGAAAATGCGGTGGGAAAAATTCTGTCTATGGGCAATTCACAATACCAAATCATTGGTATTCTTAAAAGCAAAGGCAGCAGCATGGGCATGGGTGGCGAAGACCGTATGGCTTATATTTCCAATACCGAAGCCAAAGGTCAGTACCTCTCTTCTGACAAATCCTTCAATATCTCTGTAGCGGTGAGTAATATTAAGCAAATGGACTTGGCAGTTAGTGAAGCAGAAGGTTTGATGAAAGGCATTCGACGTATTAAAATTGGCGATGAACTTAATTTTAGTGTGGTAAAGAGCAATGCGGTTTCTGAAAAATTAAAAGACAATCTCAAATCTGTAAAAGTATTTGCCACTTTTGTTGCTGTGATTACGCTTATTGGTGCAGCCATTGGCTTAATGAATATTATGTTGGTGAGTGTGACAGAGCGCACCAGAGAAATCGGCACACGTAAAGCTTTAGGTGCAACGCCATCTACCATCAAATACCAATTCCTCACCGAAGCTGCTGTTATTTGTCAAATTGGTGGATTGGCCGGCATTATCCTTGGATTGATCCTCGGCAATATCGTCTCTTTGCTCATGAATTCAGGCTTTATCATTCCTTGGGCCTGGATCATCTTAGCTTTGGTTGTTTGTTTTGTTGTGGGCATTGTGGCAGGCTACTACCCTGCTTCTAAAGCTTCTAAACTCGACCCAATCGAAGCGCTTCGTTACGAATAAAAATCTTATTCGAACACCTTACTGCCCACTCTGATCATGTTACTGCCACATTTGATAGCCAAGGCATAATCGCCACTCATTCCCATTGACAACACATTAAAATCTTCAGACATTTTTTCTTTTTTCAAGCGCTCAAAAAAACTGTTGAGTTGTTTGAATTCGCGTTCCACTTGTTGCTCATCGTCTGTATTGCTGGCCATTCCCATCAATCCTCTGATGCGAATATTTTTCATTTCCTTGAATTCATCCGAGTCCAATAAAGCCAGACATTCTTCTTCGCTCAGGCCAAATTTAGTGTCTTCAGAAGCGATGTAAATCTGCAGCAGACAATCAATCACTCTGTTATTTTTTTGAGCCTGTTTATTGATTTCAGACAAAAGGTGTAAGGAATCGACACTTTGAATACAGGCAATAAAAGGCGCAATGTATTTCACTTTATTGGTTTGCAAATGACCAATCAAATGCCATTGAATGTCCTTTGGCAGCGCATCAACACGCTCCAGCAAAGCCTGCACTCTGTTTTCTGCGAACACTCTGTGTCCAGTATCATAGGCTGATTTAATTTCGCTGATGACGCGGTATTTGGACACCACCACCAACTGAACATTTTGGCCTATTTCTTGTTTAATTCCCGATATGTTTTCTGCAAGCATTATATTTGCAAAAGTAATGAAACGACAATCAATTTTTATGCTTGTTCTGATAATGCTGGCACTTGGCTGCAGGGACAACCGTCCTAAAGTTAAAGACAAGCCGGAATGGGTGATTGAGGAGAGCAAGATGGTTGACATCATAGTCGATTTACGCATTGCTGATGCAGCGGTGTATAACAATACCAACAAACCTCCGCGCGACAAAGTAAAAGATTGGGCTTTCATTATGAAGAAACACAAGGTGAGTGACTCACTTTTTATAAAAAGTCACGATTACTACGCCGAACACCCTGATGTGGCAGCTTCTTTATACGAACAGGCCATCGACAAAATCAGTGAAATGGTAGCGGCAAATTCTGAAGAACACTAAGCATTGAAATCCGCTAATTACCCCAACCATATAGAAGAGAAACTTGGCTTCGACAAAGTCAGGTCGCTGATCATGTCCGAATGCCACACCGATGCCGGTCGCAAACAACTCGACCGCATGCGTTTTTCTGGCGATATCAAAACCATCCGTGTAGCGATACAGCAAATTACAGAGACCAGCGACTTACTATCAAAAGGCACGGTATTCGAATTTCCGGAAGACCCTGAACTCATTACCGATATTCTTCAATCTGTTGACAAAGAAGGTCAGTGGCTCCCAGAAGATGCCTTACATGTGGTGAACATCGCCATGATGGCTTTTCAACACAATATGATGGCCATCCGCAAAGAAGTTTTAGACTATCCTGCACTTAAGCAGGTGCAAGAAAATTTAACGGGACTGGAAGCTGCGATTAGTATCTTATCTCAGGTATTGGACAAGGAGGGCAAATTGCGTCCAGATGCCAGTCCGGAGCTCTGGCAGATCTCCAAACGCATTGGTGTTAAAGAGAAAGAAGTGCGTCGTTTATTACACTCTAAGTTTGAAACCGCCAAGAAAAATGGCTGGGCAGGCGATACAGAAATCACCATCAGAAACGAACGTTTAGTGATTCCAATCATTGCCGAACATAAAAAGAAGATGCCCGGATTTGTCCACGACGACAGTCAGAGTGGCCGCTTTCTCTATATCGAACCTGTAGAATGCTTTGAAGCCAACAACGAATTAAAGGAATTGTTCTTCGAACGCAAAAAAGAGATTGAGAACATTCTTAAACAAGTTACAGCTAAACTGGCGCCATACAAACAACCCATCTTTAAGCATGTACAATTTTGCATCTTTTTAGACACTTGTTGTGCCAAGAGCAAGTTCTCTTCAAAAATCAGAGCCAATGTTCCTCAGGCCGTGCAGAACCATGATGACACCCGACTGATACAAGCACGTCATCCCATCTTATACCTGCATTTAATGAAAGATAATAAAGCTTTAATTCCGCTGGATTTTAGTTTTAAAAAAGAGGGCAATATGGTGCTCATTAGCGGACCGAATGCCGGAGGGAAAAGTATCGCATTAAAGACCATTGGATTGATTCAATACATGTATCAATGTGGTTTGCCGGTTCCAAGTTCACCTGATTCACAGTTATCCGTTTACCAATCTATTTTTATTGATATCGGAGACAACCAATCTCTTGAAAACAATTTAAGTTCATACAGCTCGCACCTCATGAATATGAAGTATTTCATGGAGCATGCAGGCAAACATACTTTATTTTTAATTGACGAATTGGGCAATGGCACCGATCCTGCCATTGGTAGTTCGATAGCACAATCAATACTCGAGCACCTGTTGGCGCGCAAAGCCTATGGTGTTGTAACCACCCACTTTGGGAATTTAAAAGCCTGGGCCGGACAGACAGAAGGTGTTCAGAACGCGCGTATGTTGTACGATCTACAGAAGCTTGAACCTAAGTTCATTTTGGAGCTCGACAAACCGGGTAGTTCATTCGCTATTGAAGTGGCCACCAAGGTGGGTATCCCAGATAGCATTATTCAACGTGTTAGAAAGATCAATCAATGGAAGCAGCATATTGATTTGGACGAGTTGTTGGCTGAGAACGAGAAGCACAAACTCGAGCTGGCAGATATGAAGAAACGGGTTGAGGAGCGCGAGAAAGTGTTAGACAAACTCATCGGCGATTACGAAACATTGAAACAATCTATTGCCGAGAACAAACAGCAAATCATTAATGATGCACGCGTTAAAGCGAGCAATATCCTGGAAACAGCCAATCAAAAAATTGAGTTGACCATCAAAGGCATTCAGGAAAACAAAGCAGAGAAAGCCATCACTAAAAACCTGCGCAAAGATCTCGAGCAATTTAAAACCGAGATTCAGCCAGAAGAGAAACCGTTACAAAAAACAGAGAAGAAACCTGTAGTTGACAAGCGTCCTTTAAAAGTGGGCAGCATTGTACGACACGAGCAGCATAAAGTGAGTGGAGAGATTTTGCAATTAAAAAAAGATACCGCTCAGGTATTGTTTGGACAGATCACCATGTGGCTACCTTTGGCCGAATTGCAGCACAGTGCCCCAGACAAAAAGCATGTGCCTAAAACAGCTACTTTTAATGCCAGATTGTTTGAGAAGCAGAGCAATTTCAGAGCTGAGCTCGACCTTAGGGGCGTGCGTGGTGAAGAAGCCATTGCCAAGTTAGACGACTGGTTAAACGATGCCCATTTGTTGGGCATGTTTTCGTTAAAAATTGTGCATGGCAGAGGTTATGGCATCTTGAGAAAACTCATTTCAGAACATTTGCGATCTGTTAAATTCGTCAAATCATTTGAGCACGAATCCGAGCAATTGGGAGGCGATGGCGTTACTTTAGTCAGTATCCGTTAGAACTTCACCAACTGACCGCTTAACACCATCAATTGTGTCTCTGCCAGTTTTAATACATACTGCGCATTGATGTATCTGTAATAAGTTTCCAAATACATTTTCTGAGACTCTATTAATTCGATGATGGTGTTTTGACCGTTAGTAAAACGCAAGTCCATTAAAGCGGCATAATCATCCGCCATTTTTACGGCAACAGAATCGGTTTGACATTGTTGGAGGGCTACTTCGTAATCAAGCCAGGCCTGACTGAGTGCCGCTTTCAAATTTTGTTGAATCTGGGTTTTACGCAGCTCTGCCGATTGCACATTGAGTTTGGCATTGGTGTAATTCACTTTATTGACATTGCCGGTAAACAGAGGCACAGACAAACTCAGTCCCAGTTGCGGACCCATACCCTGATTGTATAGCGAGAAGCCAGCCTGACTTTGAGAAAAGTTATAATTATAAGCGCCGTTAAGTCGCACAAGTGGCATACGGGCAGCGCCTATTTCTCTTTCAATCTGAGAGACAATATCCAAACTGTTTTGGGCCAGCATCCAATCCGGATTTTTGTTTAAAAGAGAATCTAATGTCTGCTTATTAAAATTAGAACCCGATAAAGTAATTGCTTGCAGGGCATATACTGAATCCACTGGTTGATTGAGTAAGAGATTGAAATCTACAAATGCCTTCCCTACCATAGCTTTCTGAGATTGAACAGCCTGAGCGCGGGTTTCAAGATCCAATTTAGCCATCAAGACATCGGCTTTATTGGCCAATCCAACAGATTGACGTTGTTCAGTTAATGTAAGGCGCGCACGACTGGCGGCTTCGGAGATTTCTAAAACTTTAAGATATTCCTGATTGCGCAAAACAGCACTGTATGTAGCTACAACATTACTCAAGGTAGATTGGATACGCGATTGAAAAGCAAGTTGAGCGGCTTCGTCCTGAAACTCCAGACGGTTTTTTGCCGCAAACATTCTATTGCCATCAAACAAAGTATAAGAAGCAATCAGATTGGCATTAACAGAATTGCTCAACACATTGTTTCTTTCGATGACAGTGCCATTGGTGAATTTCTGATTAATATTGGTAATGGCAGGTGTACCTCCAGCATTGAAAGTAACACTTGGCAACATGCCCGCATTACCTGAGTGGTTGTTGTTATGCGCCACCAAAGCGTCGTTTTCGGCGATCTTTAAATCGAGGTTATTTTTCAATGCCAATTGCATGGCATCCGTCAATGTCATGGGTTGTTGCGCCTTTGCAGAAAGCGCCATAAACATCAACGGAATAAGAACTTTAATTGTCATGTTGCAAATATTTTTTATCTCTTGAGAAGAATACATATATAGCCGGGATAATGAATAAGGTTAAGAACAGCGAGAACATAATACCACCAACTACTACCATTCCCAGAGGAATACGGCTGGTTGCAGCAGCACCCAGAGATAGTGCAATCGGCAAGGCGCCCAAAGCAGTAGCCAAACTGGTCATCAATATTGGACGCATCCTTTGAACCGAAGCTTCTAAAATAGCTTGCAGCTTAGGCATACCAGATTCGCGTTTTTTATTGGCAAATTCAACAATCAGAATACCATTTTTAGTTACCAGACCGACCAACATAATCATCCCAATCTGCGAGAAAATATTGATGGTATTTCCTGTGATCCACAAGGTTAACAACGCGCCGGTTAAAGCCAATGGCACTGTCACCATGATGGTTAGTGGATCGATGAAACTTTCGAACTGAGCAGAGAGTACCAGATAAATTAATACCAGGGCCAGAAGGAATGCAAAAGAGGTATTGGAAGAACTCTCTGCGAAGTCGCGAGACGGACCGCTGAGCGATGTTTGAAAACTTTCATCCAATAGTCCATCTGCAATTTTTTCCATCGCTTTAACCCCATCGCCAATGGTTTTACCTGGCGCTAATGAAGCTGATACTGTAGCCGATTTGAAACGGTTGTAGTGGTATAATTGAGGTGGATTACTGGTTTCTGTTAATTTCACCACTGTACTCAACTGAATGAGTTCGCCGCGGTTGTTGCGCACATAATACTGACTTAAGTCGGTAGGCTCATCGCGATTGGCTCTGGCCATCTGACCAACGATTTGGTATTGTTTGCCATTCATCAGGAAGTACCCCATCCGACCACCACTAAGAGCGGATTGTAAAGTGCTGGCCACATCCTGAACACTAAGACCAAGATCTTTAGCCTTGATTCTGTCGATACTCACTTCCAGTTCAGGTTTATTGAATTTCAAATTGGCATCCACCACCTGAAAGGTTTTGTCTTTACGTGCTTCGGTTAAGAACTTAGGCAGCACCTCTTTTAGTTTATCAAAATTCTGCGTTTGCAACACAAACTGAACAGGCAATGAACCTCTTGAACCGAAGCCCACACTGATGGTCTGCTCTTGCACCAGGAAAACACGACTATCGTTAAACTGAGAGAGTTTAGCATTGGTTTGATTGACGATATCTTCCTGAGAACGTTTGCGCGTCTCCGGATCAGAAATCACTACCCTACCGAAGGCATTGTTTACCGAACCATTAGAGAAAGAGTTATTGGTAGAAGCAAAGACGAATTCGCGTTCAGGGATACTGTCATAAAGATACTGTCCCAATTCTTGCGTAAAGCGGTCCATATAATCAAAAGCAGTTCCCTCTGCAGCCGTAGCATTGAAACGAAACTGACTCTTATCCTCCATAGGCGCCAATTCAGATTGCAGGGTTTTGAACAACAATACCATGGTTAATAAACAGACTGCCAAGACTGGCCATGCCACCCATTTAAAACGCATGAAAGACGACAATAAACGTTTGTAAGTATTTTCTAATCCTTCAAAGAAAGGTTCTGTTTTGAGATAGAACCACGAAGGTTTGGCATTTTTTCGGTTCAACATCACATTGAGCACCGGTGTTAATGTTAAGGACACGAAGGCCGATATCAATACCGCACCTGCAATGACGATACCGAATTCGCGGAACAAAGAACCCACAAAACCCTGAATAAAGATGATCGGCAAGAACACGACAGCCAGTGTCAGTGAGGTACTGATAACAGCGAAGAGAATTTCTTTAGAACCTTCTCTGGCTGCAGTTTTAATATCCATTCCCTCTTCTAGTTTTCTAAAGATATTTTCGGTTACAACAATACCATCATCCACCACCAGTCCCGTTGCCAGAACAATGGCCAGTAGCGTAAGCACATTGATACTGAAACCAGCCATGTACATGATGAAGAAAGCGCCCACTAAAGACACCGGAATATCAATTAATGGACGGAAAGCGATGCTCCAGTTTCTGAAGAACACATACACCACCAATACTACCAGCAAGAGCGCTACAACAAGCGTTTCTTCAACCTCTTTGAGTGCGCGCTTTACATTTTTGGTATTGTCTAATACAACGGTAAATTCGATATCCTCGAAACCCTTTTGCTTTTTAATTTCTTCGAGACGTTTGTAAAACTCATCCGATATCTTAACAAAGTTAGCTCCCGGTTGCGGCGCAATACCACAGGCTACAGAAGGCACACCATTGAGACGGAAGCCCACCTCTTCGGCCTCGCTACCAAGTCGCACATCGGCAACATCCATCAAACGTACAATACCATTCTGATCTTCGCGCACAATCAATTGTCGGAAATCATTTTCAGAAGTCAGTCTGCCATTAGTTTTTACGGTTAGTTCGGTATTATTGCCATAGATTTTACCCCCTGGCAATTCCACATTTTCTTTATCGAGCGCAGTCCGAATATCATTCAAGGTAATGCCATAAGCATTCATGCGATCGGGTTTATAATCAAGGCGCATGGCATAGCGACGAAGACCAAAGATATTGACACCGGCCACATCCGGTATGGTTTGAAATTTTTCTTGCATCACGTTCTCAGCAAAATCACTAAGTTCGAGAATGTTTTTTTCGCGACTCTGAACAGAGAGGATGATGATCACATCACCACTGGCATCTGCTTTTGAAATAACAGGAGGCGCATCAATATCGGCAGGCAACTGGCGTAAAGCCTGTCCCACCTTATCGCGCACATCACTGGCAGCATCATCCAGATCCACATCCAGATTGAATTCGACCGTAATAACACTGCTACCCTGATTACTGGAAGAGGTAATGGTTCTGATACCTTGAATACCATTGACTGCCTTTTCTAGCGGTTCGGTAATCTGACTTTCTATGATATCGGAGTTGGCCCCAGTATAGTTGGTTCGGACAGTAATGTTGGGAGGATCGATAGCCGGGTATTCACGCAGGCTCAAGTACTTGAAGGCAACTGCACCAAATACAATGATGATGATGCTGCAGACAATGGCAAATACAGGGCGTTTTAAACTAAGTTCTGAAATGGTCATACGGCGACTTATTTAACGTTTCTGATTTTAACTTCAGAACCTGGTTTTAAAAACAAGATACCATTGATGGCGAAAGTATCGCCCTCGTTGAGTCCTTTTGTAATTTCGACATCATTTCCCGTGCGTACACCAGTTTCTACAACCGTCATGTCGGCTTTGCCATTTTTAAGTACAGCTATTTTTTTGAAACGCGTTTCAGGAATGATGCAGTTAGAAGGCACAAAGATTCGCGGACGCGCTTCCCCCTCGTTAAAGTTGACACGCACAAAGGCGCCAGGACTTAGTGTTTTGGTGTTTTGCGAAATGATGGCACGAATTTTCAAATTGCGGGTGGCGGTATTCACCTGAGGTTCTATCCCTGTGATAACAGCTGCAAAAGTTTGACCCTGATCGCTGACAACCTCTACTTTTTTACCCTGATAAACAGCAGAAGCATAGGTTTCAGGCATCACAAAATCGACCTTCAATGAGGCAGTTTGTTGAATGGTAGCCAGTATAGATTGTTGAGAGACGAAAGCGCCAATACTTACATTGCGCAAACCGATAACACCTGTAAATGGTGCGCGAATCTCTGTTTTGTTGATTAGAGCTTGGGTATAGGCCACATCTGCTTCCAGGTTATTAACCTGTTGAAGTGCCGCATCGTAATCAGCCTGATTGAGTCCCTCTGCTTTGAGAATGGTTTTCAAACGCGCTTCGTTGATCTTGGCGAGCTGCAATTGTGCTTTGTATTTCTTGAGCTGAGCCTGAAGATCCTCATCGTTTAATCGCGCAAGGACAGTACCAGCCTGAACAGGTTGACCTTCGCGAATGTTGAGGTAGACAATACGACCGGCCACTTCTGGTTTGAGTTCTACAAATTCAGCGGCTAGCACTGTACCATTGGCCTCCACCATATTGGCATAAACACTGGGTTTAGCAATGGAGACATCAACCGTCACGGGACCAGCATTTTTATCTTTTTTGGGATCTTTTTTGGCATCAGAGGCCCCGCAAGCAGACAACAAAGCAAGTCCGATCAAGGCGCTGAGTGTTTTAAAGTGTGAAGTTTTTAGAGAACAAGTGAACATATTAGGGTAAAAATGAATGGCTTCAAAATTACACTTTTATGGGGATAAAAATGGTATCTAGAACTTAAATAAGTCTATAGAGATTAACAATGTAAATTGCTAACTATGAAGGACAAAGAATAACTTGTTGCAACAGATTACAAACTCCAGTATTCCATGGAAGAGAACTTACCACGGTAGAGTCCTTTTAAATCAAGCACAAAGGATTTGTTGTTGCAAATCGACTGGAAATATTGCTCGTCAAAGTTTTTGTATTCCTGGTGACTAACGGCAACGATGATACCATCGTAGTTATTCCCAATGGATTGGGCCAGATGAAAACCGTACTCTTCAAAAACCTCTTCGGCATCAGCACGCGGATCAACCACTTCAACATTAACGCTGTAACTTTTTAATTCGCGCACGATGTCAACGATTTTAGAGTTTCTGATATCGGCCACATCTTCTTTGAAGGTAGCACCTAAAATTAAGATTTTAGCATCCTTGATTTTTTTATCATTGTTGATGAGTTTTTTGATGGCCACTTTTGCGATGTGTGCCCCCATCATATCGTTGGTAAAACGACCAGCCGCTATAACTCTTGGGTGTAAGCCCAGTTCTGTTGCTTTGTAGGTTAAGTAATACGGATCGACACCGATACAGTGACCGCCTACGAGTCCCGGACTGAACTTTAGGAAATTCCATTTAGTACCAGCAGCTTCAATAACATCATAAGTATTGATGCCCATTTTATCGAAGATCAAACTGAGTTCGTTCATCAAAGAGATGTTCAAATCCCTTTGGGTGTTCTCAATAATTTTGGCAGCTTCAGCCACTTTAAGACTAGGCGCTTTATGAATACCAGCAGTGATGATAGAACCGTAAAGAGAAGCAATCTCTTCTAAACTTTCGGCATCGCTTCCAGATACAATTTTTAAAATTTTGGTCAATGTATTGATTTTATCCCCTGGATTGATACGCTCTGGCGAATAACCAACTTTAAAATCTTCATTGAATTTCAGACCACTTTCTTTTTCCATCACCGGAATACAATCCTCTTCGGTGCAACCAGGGTAAACGGTTGATTCGAATACCACATAATCGCCTTTCTTTAACACCTTACCAACGGTACGAGATGCTCCAATGAGCGGTTTAAGATCTGGACTTTTCGCATCATCAATCGGAGTAGGCACTGCAACGATGTAGAAATTGCAAGATTGAATATCTTCCAGTTGATGAGAGAATGTGATATTGCAATTATCAAATTCATGGGCCTCAACTTCTTTCGAAGGATCTTCTTTGCGCTTCAGCATTTCTACCCTTTTTGGGTTGATATCGAAACCAACTACTTTGTATTTTCTTGAAAATTCGAGTGCTAAAGGTAGCCCAACGTATCCAAGACCGATGACAGCAATTGATTTTTCTCCTTTGACGATGTCGTTATAAATTCCCATGAATAAATAATTGATTAGTTCTTAAAGTGGGCAAAAATACGGTTTATTGCTCGAAAAACAAATTGAAGACAATGGAGTAATCAACGCTGTCCACGACAGTGGAAACTACACTGCATACACCTGTCTCTCATAGCCTGAGAAATACACCTATTGGATCGAATCTTTAGCCAACCAGGTTTTACTGGTTGTATTGTACTTGACATGTTCGTCGGGGAACATGATATACAAATCATCTTCTTTTCCTGGAATGTATGGCTTAAGATCTTCTTGATTAACAACGGCCTTAAACAATTTAGCGGCTTTAGGATGCAATTCTGACAAAGGCATTTTCCACGACCAGAACAGTTCTTCAAAACTGGCCGTATCAATATTACCATCAGGTAGACGTTTGTACTGGGCACAGAGCACGGCATATTTATCATTTTTGATACTTGGCTCCAATCGTTTTACCATGATGATGTCTTGCCCTCCTGCTGTTCGATGTTGATAGATGATTTGATATTGACGTTCTGTTTTGTGCAAATCGTAGTACGATCTGTATTTAGCATCAAAACGTTTAAGAGCAGGAATAGAGTCGTGCTTACGACCAATAAAAGGCATTAGAACATTTAATACCTGATCGGCAGAATCAGAAGGCGCATACATCTTAACCATTGACAATGAATCTTTTAACCATTGTTCCTGAGCACCATTGTTACTGGTTTTAGAGTTCTGACAAGAATATATAAAAACCAGAAAACCAACAAGATAAACGTAATATTTCATCATTGCAAAGGTAAAGACCAATTGTAATACATGTATTTTTTCATTGTTTTTTTTAGGTTAAGTAAAAGTTAAGCAGAAAAAGCGTTCATCAGCTTCCACAAAATGGTGATTTTGTTGAATTTATTCATCAAACCCAAAACTATTCACAATAAATTTTTACAGATTGAAAAAGATATTTCACTAATTCACATACTCTTATATTTTTTTTGTTGAAGGCATCACTGTCGAAGGATAATAACCTGATAATCAATAGTTGTTACAACAACTGAGCAGTATTTTTTCAAATCATAACCAACTGATTATCAGTTGTTAATTTAATATTATCAAATTATATACACTTTTTCAATAGATCCAATAGCCGTATATTTGCTACGATGATTTGGTACCAGTCGATACCTTTTTGGTTACAAGGTTTGTTCCCGTCTCTTGTGTGGCAAAAGCCAGCTGAGCAAGCGGTGGTATACCTGACATTTGACGACGGACCGCATCCAGATATCAGTCGTTGGGTGGCCGAGCAGCTCAAACCTTACGGCATCAAAGCGACCTTTTTTTGTGTTGGCGACAATGTTCGCAAGTACCCTGAAACAGCAGCCTACCTTCAAACAGAAGGGCATCGTCTTGGCAACCATACCATGCACCATATCAAAGGCTGGAACAACAGCACTGAAGACTACATTAAAGACATTGAACTGTGTCAGCAGCAAATAGATTCCAATCTATTCAGACCACCTTATGGCAGAATCAGCAGAAAACAAATAAAAGCATTGAAAGACAAGTTTCACATTGTGATGTGGAGCCTTCTCTCGTGTGATTTTGATAGAAACCTGAACAAAGAAAAAGCACTAAACGGACTAAAATCTAAAACAAAAAACGGCTCAATTGTCGTCTTTCACGATTCACTAAAGGCAGAGAGCAACTTGCGTTACTTATTGCCTAAGTATTTAGAATTTTTACATCAATCAGGTTACACATGCAAAACCTTATAAGCATCCTATTTTACACAACTCTAACCTTGTGCAGCATTTATATGTTGATTCAACTGGCGTATCTGTCTATTGTGACAGCTATGAGCAACAGTGATGCTCCCATTTTAGACAATAACGAACTTCCAACTGTATCCATACTGGTGGCAGCACGTAATGAAGCCTTGCACATAGTAGAATGTTTAACCGCCTTAGACGCTTTAGAATACCCTGAAGGTAAACTGGAAATTATTGTTGGCAACGATCTGAGCACCGACTATACACAAATGCTCATCGAGCAGTTTATCAAAAACAAACCGAAGTTTAGACTCATCAACATGGTTGGGAATGAACATCCAACCACAAAGGGCAAAGCAAAAGTATTGGCAACATTGGCACAAGCCGCCAAAG
>JACCDH010504848.1_pt1 | contig 16169 bp, 11 predicted proteins | sample 7442481 | NCBI WGS metagenome assembly JACCDH01 (sample SAMN15323433, study PRJNA562643) | freshwater metagenome | isolation source: river surface water | place: USA:Blue River Watershed | collected 2017-08-15
CTCCGCCTTCAAACGCCCACGCTTATCGGCTGTATGTTTTTAATGAACCCCAAGCAAGCCACCAACTGGTATCTCGCCTATCAACCCCGCCTCGATCAGCAGAGCCTCGCATTATAGCATGGTTTTTGAAGCTTTGAAACTCTCTCGAATTTTTGACTCTTCAACCCGTTTCAAAAACAGCGCCGTTTTCTTGTCGGGGGGCGAATCATACAACAGAAAAACGATTCGCCAAACGGTTCTTTAGAAAATCTGGGAGGTGGCGGCGTTGAGCCCCTGATAATCCCGGCCTTGGCGCTGGTGCCAAGCAAACCACTTGGCATTTGGAGCGTATGGCACTTATCACCTGTTTGAACGCGCAGCTGGCTTTTGGTCACGTACCACTGTTGGATCGCGCGGATTTTTCGCTGGAGACACGGGAGCGTGTGGGTTTGATCGGACGGAACGGCACGGGCAAGTCTTCGCTTCTGAAAATTCTTGCGGGAATGGAGCGTTTGGACGACGGATCTGTCCAGCGCCAAGGAGGCGTTCGCGTGGCCTACGTCCCACAGGAGCCCGTGTTGGATCTCGACGCCACGGTTTTTGAAGCGGCCAGTGCCGGCCTTGACCGGGTGAAGACGGCCAGAGACGCATATTTGTCCGGCGCGCCGGGGCAGGATCTGGACGCCCTGCAAACGGAAATCGAGACGCTGGACGGCTGGAACTGGGAACAGCGGGTTGAAGAGACGCTTGAGCGTCTGCGGCTGCAGCCACAGACGCGGATTGGAACGCTTTCTGGCGGCCTGAAAAAGCGGGTGGCGCTGGCCCAAGCGTTGGTGTCTCGCCCAGACGCACTGCTACTGGACGAGCCGACCAATCACCTGGATTTGGATGCGATCAGGTGGCTGGAATCGTTGCTGAACGATTACTCCGGCAGCGCCGTCGTCATCAGCCACGACCGTGCGTTCCTGGACGCCACGGTGACTCGCATCGTTGAACTGGATCGGGGACGTCTTTGCTCTTACCCGGGCAACTTCAGCCGCTATCAGGTGCTCAAGGAAGAACAGATCGCACAAGAGCTGGTCATCAATGCACGGGCGGACAAGCTGCTGGCCCAGGAAGAGGTGTGGATTCGAAAGGGTGTTGAGGCCCGGCGAACACGGGCACAAGGACGCATCAACCGACTGGAACAGTTGCGGCATGCGCGCGCAGCGCGACGGGACGCGGTGGGCCGGGTTCGGCTGGATTTGGACCGTGGAGACGCGGGCGGGAAGATCGTGGCGGAGCTGGAACAAGCCACGAAACGGTTTGGCTCCGGCGCGGACGCAAAAACCATCATCCGTGGCTTCAGCGGCACCATTTTGCGAGGTGACAAGGTCGGTCTGATGGGGCCCAATGGGGCCGGCAAAACGACGCTGCTGAAAATGATTCTGGGCGAATTGGAGCCCGACGAGGGCCGAGTGCGCCGGGGCAGCGGGCTTTCCGTGGCTTATTTCGACCAGATGCGTCACCAACTGGATCTGGACGCGACCTTGGCGGATTTCATCAGCCCGGGCAGTGAATGGATAGAGATCGGCACCAAGCGGACGCATGTGAACAGTTACCTGGCCGACTTTCTGTTCTCCCCTGCCAGGGCCAATTCGCCCGTGAGAACGCTGTCTGGCGGGGAGCGCAACCGCCTGATGCTGGCGCGGCTGTTTGCGCGCCCGGCCAACGTGCTGGTGCTGGACGAGCCGACCAACGACCTGGACATCGACACGCTGGAACTCCTGGAAGATTTGCTCGCCCGGTACGACGGCACGGTTTTTTTGGTCAGCCACGACCGGCAGTTTGTGGACAACGTGGTGACCAGTGTTCTGGCATTTGAAGGCGATGGGCGCTGGACCGAATACGAGGGCAATGTTCAAGACTGGCAGGTGCAGTCGGCCCGCGCGGGCGCCGCAGCGCCCGCCAGCCCCACTGCTGCAGAGCCGCCAACAGAACAACGCCCAGCGGCAAAGCCGGCCGTTGCGGCGCCAGCGCCTGGGGGATCCCCAGCCGCGAGCCCAAAACGCAAGCTCTCTTACAAGGAGCAACGTGAACTGGACGCCCTGCCCGAACGAATTGCGGCCATGGAACGGGAGCAAGGCGAAATCGACGCCCTTCTTGCGGATGGCCTGCTGTACGGCACCGAACCGGGCCGGGCCGCCCTGCTGGCAAAGCGGCACGCCGAACTGGATGACGAGTTGCTGCAGGCCTTGGAGCGATGGGAGGCGCTGAGTCCGCCCTCACCCGGTTGACTCGGCGTGCCAGCGCAGACGCTCAAGCGTCGCGCGGACCAGCGGCTGGAAGGGTCATGGAAGCCAGCACCCGGCCCAGGTCGGACCAAAAACCGGCGCCCTGTGTGGTGGCAAAGTTGATGCGCATGAGCGTGGTCGGGGCGCGGCTGGCGTGAAACAGCGCACCAGGCGCCAACAGGTAGCCCTCGTCCAGCATGCGCTGGGCCAGCACCTCGGTGTCGACGCCCACGTCCACCCAGCCGAACAGGCCCGCCGGTTCGGTGACAAACCGACAACCCGCCGCCAGCGCCAGCTTCACGCTGTGGGTGCGGGCACTGTCCAGGCGGCTGCGAATGCGGTCGGCGTGGCGGCGCAGCAAGCCCTGGTCGATGCAATGGGCCATCGCTTTTTCCAGCAAATTGGGCGTGGTCAACGTGCTGAGGAGTTTGGTGTCCACCAGCCGGTCGACCAGTGCCGCAGGCGCCGCCAAATAGCCGACTCGCCACGCAGGCGCCAGGATTTTGGCGAAACCGCTGACGTAGAGGGTTCGCTGGAGACCGTCGAGCGCGCACATGCGGGTGGCGTGCGGGGGCGCAATGTGGCCGTAGGTGTCGTCTTCCACCACATAGAAACCGTGGCGATGGGCCAGTTGCAACACCCGGTGCGCATGGCCGGGCGACAGGCTGTGACCGGTGGGGTTGTGCTGCACGCTCACGCTGACAAACAGTTTGGGCGCAACGCCTGTGGGCGAGTCCTCGCAGTAGCGGGCCATGACCTCCAGATCGGGCCCCAGCGGCCCACGGGGCACCGGCAGAATGCGGGCACCGAGCGCCTGAAGCCGCGCAAACTCCACCGCCCAACCGGGTTCTTCCACCATGACCGCATCGCCGGGCTGCAGCAGCGTTCGGCTGACGACATCGAGCGCGTGCGTGGCCCCCACGGTGGTCAGCAACTGACCGGGTTGTGCGTCAATGGCCAGCGCCTGCAGCTTCAACGCCAGCGCCTGCCGCAACCCAGGGTCGCCTTGCGGTTCACCGTAGGTCAGGGACGCGTGGTTCAGATTGGCACCGCCACTCACTTTCCGCAGGGCAGACGCCATGAACCCGTTGTCCAGCCAGTCCGCCGGGAACACGCCCATGCCCGGCTGCGGCTTGTCGCTGACGGGGTGGAACATGCCCCGAATCAGCATGGTGGCATTGACCGGTGCAGACCCCTGTGCAGACGGACCGCTCACCCGCGCCGAAGAAGAATCATTTTCGGTAGCAACAAATCCTTTATTGAATTGCGCGGGTGCCGATTTTTTATCCGAAAAACGCACAAAGTAGCCTTGCCGTGGCCGCGCCTCGACCAAACCCCAGGCCAGCAACTGGTCGTATGCAGCGACGACGGTTGAGGGGTTGACCCCCTGACTGGCTGCGCACGCCCGGACGCTGGGCAGGCGGCTGCCTTGGGGCAACAAGCGGTCGCGGATGCGGCGGGCCAGCCGTTCCGACAGCTGCTGAGCCAGCGACTGATTGGGGGTTTTCATCAACATGCGGCGTCCAGACGTTTGCAAGCGCCACGAACAGGAGGGCAGCGGGCGGGCGATCTGTATCGAACCGATCGTCCACACAGAACGCGTCTTGATCCCCATAACTGTATGGCTCGTGTATGGATGATAAGTCTACATTTTGGTCTGACAAGTGCTTCTGACCGAGGCAAAAACACCCCCATTCCCCTGCAACGACGCGCACCGTGCCCCCATCCGAACTCAGTGCCCTGTTGTTGCTGGCCACCGCGGCCAGCTTCACCCCTGGGCCCAACACCACGCTGTCCACGGCACTGGCGGCTGGGCACGGCCTGCGGGCGGCGCTTGCATTTGTGGTGGCGGTTCCGGTCGGGTGGACGGCGTTGCTCGGCCTGTCCATGCTGGGCCTGGGCCAAGCCGTAGCCAGCCTGCCGGGTGTGCGTGCCGTGGTGGTGGGTCTGGGCACGGCTTACCTGGTCTGGCTGGCGTTCAGGCTGTGGGGCAGCAACCAGCTCTCGCCCTTGCAGGCCACTCCCCCGCGGGTTGGGTTTGCTGAGGGCGTGCTGCTGCAGTTCGTGAACATCAAAGCGTGGACGCTGGCCTGGGCCGTGGCCGCCGGCTGGGTGGTGGGCCGCCCGGACGCCCTGGCGCGAGCCGGGGTGGTGCTGCCACTGATGGCAGCGTTCGGGCTGGCCTCCAACCTCAGTTACGCGCTGGTGGGCTCGCTGCTGCGGAACTGGCTGGCGGGCCCGTTGGTGGAGGGCGTGCCCTCGGGTCTCCGGCTTCGCGTCTTCAACCGGGTCATGGCCGCTGCGCTGCTGGCCACCGCCTGTTGGATGGTGACCCATGTCTGAGCCCCTGCACGTCAAGCACCCGGCCCGGCAACCGGCTGCCCCAGCCACCCCGGCCCCCGCCCCGACCCTGGGGCTTTGGCTGGGGGTGTTGGGTGTGGTGCTGTTTGGACTCACCCTGCCCATGACCCGGCTCGCCACCGGATCGTCGGACGATCCGCAGCTCTCCCCGTGGTTTGTCACCTTTGCACGGCTTGCCCTGGCCGGTGGCTTGTCGGTGCTGTTTCTGACGCTGACCCGATCGCCCCGGCCCCTGCCGCACCAGCGACGGCCGCTGGCCCTGGCGGTGGCGGGCAATGCCATCGGGTTCCCGCTGCTGCTGGGCTTGGCGCTGCGGGAGGTCACATCGGGTCACGCCGCCGTCATCACCGCCCTGTTGCCATTGGCCACGGCCGCCATGGCGGCCTGGGTGTTGCACCAACGGGCCCGCTGGGGCTTTTGGGCATGCGCGGTGCTGGGGGCCGCGCTGGTGGTGAGTTTTGCGCTGATCCGCGCCCACGGCCAGGGCGGTGGGTTCGGTCTGGTTTGGGCAGACGCCCTGCTGGTGCTGGCGGTGCTGGCGGCGGCTGTGGGCTATGTGTACGGTGCCCAAGTCACGCCGGAGCTGGGCGCCGAACGGGTCATTTGCTGGGTGTGTGTGGCCGCACTTCCCCTTGCGTTGCCGCTGGCGTGGTGGCACTGGCCACAAAACGCCGTTCGGGTGACCGCCTGGTGGGGGCTGCTGTATGTGGGTGTGTTTTCCATGTGGGCCGGGTTTTTTGCGTGGTTCAGGGGGCTGGCGCTGGGCGGTGCCTTGCGGGTCAGCCAGGTGCAACTGTTGCAACCCTTCGTCAGCTTGCTGGCCGCGGTTCCCCTGCTGGGCGAGCCGCTGGAGGCCCTGACCGTCGCCTTTGCGCTTGCAGTGGTGGGCACCGTGTTTTTGGGCAAGCGGTTGGCGCAAGGCCCAACGGCATCGCCCACCACCGGCCGCCCGGTGGCCCCCAGCGGGCCGCAAGCCACGAACGCATCCCCACCCACACGCTGAACCCCAACATGCTGACCGCTGAACACCAAGACCGAATCCGCCGCAGCGTGCTGTGCTGGCTGGCCACTGCCGACGCCACGGGCCAACCCAATGTGTCGCCCAAAGAGGTGTTTGCCATTGAAGACCCCTCGCACCTTCTGATTGCCCACATCGCCTCGCCCGTGACCGTTCGCAATTTGCTGACGAACCCAAAAGCCTGCGTGAGCCTGCTGGACCTGTTTGTGCAAAAAGGGCTCAAACTCACGGGCAATGCCCAGGTGCTCATGCCCGATCACCCCGCTTTTGCCCGCCACGCGCAGCCGCTGCAGGCCCTTGCGGGCGAGTGTTTTCCGTTGAAGGCGGTGATGCGGCTGCGCATCGAGTCCGTCACGCCTTACCAAGCGCCCGGCTACCACCTGATTCCCGGAACCACCGAAGCCACACAAGTGGCCGCCGCCATGAAAACCTACGGGGTCACGGCGCGCGCCAACCGCACAGCGAACCCACCGAGTTGACGAACGGCGCCAATCGCCACCCGCGAACGCGCCGCCCGACTGAAAATTCCTTCTCCTTTCTCAAACAGGACCTTGCCATGAACTGGACCCTCGCCCAACGCGCCCACAAGATGAACCCCTCGGTGATCCGAGAAATCCTGAAGGTGACCGAAAAGCCCGGCATCGTCAGTTTTGCGGGTGGACTGCCCTCGCCCCTGACCTTTCCAGTGGAGGCGATGCGAGAGGCCACCCACAAGGTGCTGACAGAAGACGGGCGCAGCGCCCTGCAATACGCGGCCAGCGAGGGGTACGGCCCCCTGCGCGAGTGGGTGGCGCAGAGCCTGACCCAGCAGGGGATGACCGTGGGGGCGGACCAGGTGCTCATCACCACCGGCTCGCAGCAGGGGCTGGACCTGGTGGCCAAAATCCTCATCGACGCGGGCAGCCGGATTCTGGTGGAGACCCCCACCTACCTCGGTGCCCTGCAGGCCTACACCCCCATGGAGCCCAACGTGGTCAGCGTGAACAGCGACCATGAAGGCGTGGACCCCGCCGACCTGCGGGCAAAAGCGGGCACGGGGGCCGATGCCGCCCGGTTCGTGTACCTGTTGCCCAACTTTCAAAACCCGACCGGCCGCACCATGACGGAAGCGCGCCGGGCCGCTGTGGCCGCCGCAGCGGCCGAATCGGGTCTGCCCGTGATTGAAGACAACCCCTACGGTGACCTGTGGTTCGACCAACCCCCGCCCGCTTCCCTGGCCTCTCGCCATCCGGACGGCACGGTTTACCTCGGCTCGTTCAGCAAAATTCTGGCGCCCGGCCTGCGGCTGGGCTTTCTGGTGGCCCCCAAAACCCTGTACCCCAAACTGCTGCAGGCCAAGCAGGCCGCCGACCTGCACACGCCCAGCTTCAACCAGCGCGTGGTGGCCGAGGTGTTGAAAGACGGGTTCATCGACCGCCACGTGCCCACCATCCGCGCCCTGTACAAAAGCCAGTGCGAGACCATGCTGGCCGCGCTGACGCGCGAATTCGGCCACAGCGGCCAGGGCGGCCCTGGCATCGACCTGGAGCAAAGCCTCACCTGGAACCGGCCCGCTGGCGGCATGTTCCTGTGGACCCGCTTGCCCGCCGGCCTGGATGCCGTTCGTCTGCTGCCCCAAGCGGTGGAACGCAACGTGGCCTTCGTGCCCGGCTCTGCGTTCTACGCCGACCACGGCGACCCCCGCACCATGCGGCTGTCCTTCGTCACCGCCACGGCCGAACAGATCGACACCGGCATTGCCGCACTGGCTGCGGCCATTCGCGACGCACAGAGCGGCGCGCGCTGACGCGCCAGCAAGCGCTCGTTGCGTGCCCGCATCGGCACCACGAGCGCCCAGCCCCCATTTGCAAACGGCGCACGCCCGAGACCGACCATGCCCAAAAAACGCCCTTTTGCCCAAGTCGACGTGTTCACCGGTGCGGCCTGCCTGGGCAACCCGCTGGCCGTGGTTTTGGACGCAGAGGACCTCTCCACCGAGACGATGCAGCGGTTCACCCACTGGACCAACCTGTCCGAGGCCACCTTTTTGCTGCCGCCCACCCCAGCGGGTGCCGCACAGGGGGCGGACTACCGGGTTCGCATTTTTTGTCCGGGGCGTGAACTGCCATTTGCAGGACACCCCACGCTGGGATCGGCGCATGCCTGGCTGGCGGCCGGCGGCGTGCCTCAGCGGGCAGACCGCATCGTCCAGGAATGCGGTGCGGGGCTGGTCGCCATCCGGCCAGACGGCAACCGGCTGGCCTTTGCAGCGCCCCCCTTGCGCCGCAGCGGGCCGCTGGACGAGGCCGATGTGGCGCGCATCGCTCAAGGGCTGGGCATTGACCGCCGCGAAATCCTGGCCCACGCCTGGTGCGACAACGGCCCCGGCTGGCGAGCGGTGCTGCTGGGCGACGCCCAGCGCGTCCTGGACCTGACGCCGGACCCGCAACTGCTGGGCCCACTCGATCTGGGCTTGGTTGCACCGTTTTCAGGAGCACAAAATTCCCTACAGACGTGCGCCAGCGGCCATTTTGACTATGTAATTCGTGCGTTTTTCCCCGGCAACCAGGGTTTGGCCGAAGACCCCGTCACCGGCAGCCTGAACGCCGCCGTGGCGCAATGGCTGATGGGCGCCGGTTTGGCCCCCGAGCGCTATGTGGCGGCCCAAGGCCAGCGCCTGGGCCGACAGGGGCGCGTGCACCTGGAGCGCGACCGGGACGGCACCGTCTGGGTCGGGGGCGAATCGGTCACCGTGATTGCAGGCGCCGTGACCCTCTGACCGCGTTCACACTCAACCTCGGCCCCTTCTTGGGCCGCACACCCATGACCGAACACACCACACGCACGGCCCCACCACCTGCGCTGCCCACCCTGGCCGAAATCGAAGCCGCAGCCGCTGTGGTGTACCGCCACTTCAGCCCGACGCCGCAGCAGGAATGGCCGCTTTTGAACGAGCGCCTGGGCACCCGCGTTTGGGTCAAACACGACAACCACACACCAGTGGGTGCGTTCAAGATCCGAGGTGGGCTCACCTATTTCGACGCGCTGCGGGCCAGCGGCGCCCTGCCAACCGAGGTGGTCAGCGCCACCCGCGGCAACCACGGACAAAGCATCGGCTGGGCGGCACGCCACCACGGCGTGCGCTGCACCGTCTTCGTGCCCCACGGCAACTCCCGGGAAAAAAACGCCGCCATGCGGGCGCTTGGTGTGGAGCTGATTGAGGCGGGTGACGATTTTCAAGCCAGCCGAGAGCAGGCTCTGGCGTGGGCCGCCGAGCGCGGCGCCCACATGGTGCCCAGCTTTCACCGCGACCTGGTGCGCGGCGTCAGCACCGCATGGTGGGAATTGATGACCGCGGTGCCCGATTTGGACGTGGTTTATGTGCCGATCGGCCTGGGTTCTGGTGCCTGTGCGGCATTGGCCGCACGCGCCGCCTTGCAGCGCACCCGGCTGCGGGTGGTGGGCGTGGTCAGTGCGCACGCCACCACGTACGCCCAATCCATCGCGGCCGGCGCAGTGGTGGCCGCCCCGGTGACCACCCAGCTGGCCGACGGCATGGCCTGCCGCGTGGCCGATGCCAACGCCCTGCCCCTGCTGGCACAGGGCCTGGACGACCTGGTTCAGGTGACAGACGATGAAGTCGCGCACGCCATGCGTTGCCTGTACAGCGACACCCACAACGTCGCCGAGGGCGCGGGCGCCGCCAGCCTGGCGGGGGCGCTGCAGCAGGCCGATCGGATGCGGGGGTTGCGCGTGGGCGTCGCGCTGTGCGGCAGCAATGTGGACCGCGAGGTTTTCGCCCGCGTGCTGCAAGGCCGTTGAATCCCCGACCCCGGGGGCTTGTTGCGCGCGCACCCCGCGACTGCGGGCGGCGCGGCGGCGGCGTTCAAACCTGGTGTTTGCGCTCCAGCACCAAACGCACCGCGGCGTCCACCGCCGCTTTCAGCGCCACATCGCTCTGGTGACGCTCCCCTTCGGTCAGGTAAAACACCAAATCCACGTCGTGCCGCACGTAGCGGGCGGGCAAGTGGTTGAGCGCGACACAGGCCATGTCCGCCACCACGTCTTCGGTGGCGTCGGGAATGTCGCTGACGCGGCGAATCACCTCGTCAATGACCAGCCGTTCGTAATAGTTGTGAATCTGTTCGATGCTCATGCCAGTCTCCTAAGGGCGGATCGTGCCGATCACTCGTCGTTGATCAGGCTGTTGAGGTCGCGTTCAAGAATGTTGTGGTCGCCCACGTTCAGCTCCACCAGGCGACGCAGATGGGTGATGCTGTCCAGGTCGATGTTGTCGCAACGCAACCCCACCCGGGTGCCGTCGGCGTGAACGGCGGTGCAGTTCATGGCAATCAGCGCGTCGTCGGCCAAGTCGATTTGCAGCTGGCAGCTGGCCCCCTTGAGCCGGTTGCGCCAGGTTTCGGGCACGGCAATCAGCGCGCCTTTCAGGGACACGTCCAGCACCTCGGCCGGGCACTCGCCATCGGGCGTCAGCAGCCTTGCAGACTTGTGATAGGCGGCCCGCCAGAAATAACGGCGCTTGCTGGGAATCATGGGGTGAGATCCTTGGGTGAACGGGGTGCCGCCACTGGCCGCGCCCCGCAGGTTGAATCAGCCTGAAGTCTACTGCGCCAACGGCATCGGCGCCAGCCGAAACCCCAGGCCGCTGCTGCGTTGCGCGGTTCGGGCCAGCGCGGACTTGAACGCGCCGTCGACCGCTTCGGCCAGCGTGAACCGCTGGCGGGCACGGGTGATGCCGGTATAGACCAGTTCACGCCCCACCACCCCGCCGGTCGCGGCCGGCAAGACCAGCAGCGCATGCTCGAACTCAGACCCCTGGCTCTTGTGAACGGTCATGGCAAAAGCGGTTTCCACGTGCACCAGACGCCCGACCGAAACCGAACGCACCCGATCACCGGCCATGAAGCAAACCCGCAGGCCGCGGCGGCCGGACGCAGGCGGCATGACCACGCCCACGTCACCATTGGCCACGCCCAGCTCAGGGTCGTTGCGGGTGACCATGACCGGCCGACCGGCGAACCATTCGCCCCGAGGGAACAGATGCCCAGCCGCGGCCAGCGCCTGTTGCACGCTGGCGTTCAGCCCCTCGGTGCCCCATTCGCCACCGCGCACGGCACACAACAGCCGGAATCGATCGAACGCCTGCAACACCTCCCTCACCCAAGCCTGCCAAGCCCGATCGGCCTCATCGGGTGCCACGGCATCGGACCAAGGCCCCTGAGCCAGCCGCAGCAGGTAGGGCGTCAGTCCCTCACAGGCGGCCGCCAACAACTGCGCGCGCTGACCGGGAGGCAAGGCGACCACCCCTGCCGGGCGGGCGGTGGCCAGCACGTTGGCCGCTGCCTCGGCATCACCCGCATGCACGGCACGGGCCAACTGCCCAATTGCACCGTCAAACCGGCGGCTCAGGCGCAGCCGGACGGTCTGCTGCGCCAAGGCCAGCCCGGGATGGGCGACGTCCGCTTGGGTGGACGGCGGACTTTCGCCCCAGGTGTTGCGCAAATGGTCTGCGGTTTGCGCCGTCAGGCCCCAACGCCGGGCGGGGGTGCACAAATCGCCCAGCACGGCACCGGCTTCCACCGAAGCGAGCTGGTCGGCGTCGCCCAGCAAGACCAACCGGGTGGTGGGTTTGAGCGCCTGGAACAGCGCCGACATCATTTCCAGATGGACCATGGACACCTCGTCCACCACCAGCCAATCCACCTCCAGCGGACGGCCGGCATGGTGGCGCCAGCCGCGAGTGTCCGGGCGAGTGCCCAGGAGGGCGTGCAGGGTCTGGGCCGGAGGCAAACGGCTGGCCAACGCAGCCAGCCCCGCAGGCGAAAGGCGCTGGGCCAAGTTCCCGGATTCAGCCGCTGCATCGGCGGCCGGGTTGGCCTGCGACAACGCCTGGAGCGAGCGGGCCAACGACTCGCGAAGACGGGCGGCCGCCTTGCCCGTGGGCGCCGCCAACGCAATGCGCGGCGGCGCACCGGCAGGCGCCAACGCCCAAACCAGCGCCAGCAACCGGGCGACGGTGTGGGTTTTGCCGGTGCCCGGGCCACCGGTGATCAGCGTCAACCCTGCGCGCAAGGCCAAGGCGCAGGCCAGCGCCTGCCAGTTGGTGGACGCGGGGACGGATGGCGACGGAGAAGAGGACAAAAACTGAGGTGGCGACTCCGGCGGGAACAGCCAACCCAGCGCGCAGCGGGCCTGCGCGGCGTCAACCGGCCACTGGGCGGCGGCGCGCTGGACCGCGTGGTGCGCCACCACGCTTTCGTGCCACCAATGCCGGCGCAGGTACAGCAATGCGGTTTCGGGCCCACCGGGCACGAACAACACCAGAGGGGTGCAATCGGGCGAAGAAAACGGGGGCGCCAAGGGCTCGTGAGCAACGGTCACCCAACGGGACTGCGACCAGGCCTGAACCCACGCATCGCCGGTTTGTGGCAGCTGGCGGGCCAGGGCCTGCAACTGCTCCAGCAAGAGGGGCGGGGTGGTGTCAGCGGGCCAGCCCCACCACTGGGCAGGAGGCTGCAACAGATGCGCCACGGGAAGCGCGGTGTGGCCCTGCCCTTCCAGATGGGACAGCAACGCCAACGCCACGGCCAGTTCGGGCGGGCATTGGCCGGGATTCAAATCGTGCAACTGGTTGGCCAACGCACTGTCGAGGCGCCCGATGAGGCCCGCCTCGGCCCACGCGTGCAGGCGCCGAAACACCTCAGGCCGGTGGATCGAAGCCCCGAAGACTGGGGCCTGGGACTCAATGAACGGCTTCATGGTCGGGGCTCCAGGTGGCGAGCCACTCAAAGGGTGGCGGAACGTGACAGACCCCACCCGCCGGCCCCTCCAGGCCGCGCAGGTACAGGTAGATGGCGCCCCCCAGATGCTGCTGCGGGCGATACGCCGCCCCCAGCCGGGACGCCAGCAAGCGGTGCAGCGCCAAGGTGTACAGGGCCGCTTGCACGTCGTAGCGGTGGCGGGCCATGTCCGCCGCCAGCGCGCTGGCGCTGTAGTCCGCCGGCTGCGGGCCCAGGTGGTTGGATTTGTAGTCCAGCACCCAATATCGGCCCGCATGCTCAAACACCAGGTCGGCAAACCCCATGAGCAAGCCATTGAGCATGCGGGCCGACAACTCGGGCACGGCCAGCGCGGGCGCAGGCGCCCGGCGGTTGGCCTGTTGCCAAAGCGGCGTCAACACCTGCTGGTGGCACTGCTGCCCAAGTGCCGCGGCACCCAGCGCCTGCACGGGGAGCCAGAACGCCATTTCGGCCAGCGGGGCCTTCACGCCCGAAAGAGACCCCCCCACCGGCCCCAAAGGCTGGATGAGCACCCGGCGCATCCAGTTCAACAACTCATGGGCCTGCTCGCCATGCCCTGCACGGGCGCACTGCTGACGCAGACGGATGGCGTTTTCGCGGCCCTGGGGGGTGTCGTCTGACAGGTCGAAGCCCTCTTGCCCTAGTGCCTCCAGCAGGTCGTGCAGGAAATTGCCCGCCAACGGTCCGCGTTCAAACCGGTGCTCGAATCGGCTGTTGGCGCCGACGGCCCCAACAGCGGCGGCGGCTTGCGCCTCACTGCCGAGGCGGCCTGCTGCGGCGCCCACATGGGGCGCCAGCGCCTCGTCCTGCGCCGGGTTGCGAACGGATGCGGCCAGCAGGGACAGACCGGGGTCGGACAAGTCGCGCACCAGTGAGGAAAAACTGCCCACGCCCCAGTCCCGCTCAAAACGTCCCAGATAGGGCTGCGCCGGCCGCAGGGGGCGCGGCGCCTGAACGTCGGGCAGAAGCGGCGCCGTCGGCTGGGTGAGGGGGTCGGTGTCGTCCAGCGCAGGTGCGATCAGGCACCAAAGGGGCTGGGGCGGCGAATCGGGCGCCGCCGGGGATGCAGACAAGGCATCGGGCGGGGGGGTGGTGCACAGTTGGGTCCAGACCGCTCGCCAGCCGTCGCCGTCCAGTGGCTGGTCGCCTGCGAGCAGGCTGCCCAGGGCGCTTCGGTGGGTGTCGCAGCATTCGCCGGGATCGGTCTGGCGGCCGCTTCGAATGCGGCCAAAACCCAACCACAGGGCGTGGCGGGCACGGGTCAGCGCCACGTAAAGCAGGCGCACGTCTTCTCGCAGGCGCTCCTCGTCGGCCACGGCGAGGTCGGACTCGCGCACGTTCAGTCGCAGGCGCTCGCTGCCGTCGGGCGCGGTTTCTCGCACATGGGTCAGGCGGCGGCGGTCAACGGGCCGCAGGGCGGTGGCAAAAGGCAAAAAAACCACCGGGTATTCCAGCCCCTTGCTTTTGTGAACGGTGACGATTTGCACCCGGTCGGCGTCGCTTTCGAGCCGGACGACCTGGTCGTCGGTCTCAACCCTTGGGGTTTGAATGCGCGCCACCAGCCAACGCAACAGGGCGGCCTCGCCCTCGGCGGGGTCGGTGGCGGCCTGCAACAGCTCGCCAAGGTGCAGCAGGTTGGTGAGCGCCCGCTCACCGTCGGGCTGCGCCATCCATCGGGCGGGCAAATCCAGGCGGTGCAGGGTCTGGCGCAGCACGGCCAAAACACCTCGCTGGCGCCAGACCTGGTGCAACTGGGCCAACACCGCGAGGTGGGCGTCCAGGGTGTCGTCGTCGCGGGCCAGGGCGTCCAGTTCGTCGCCGGTTCGCGCCAGCAAGCGGGTGGCCAGCGCGGCACGGGCGAGGCGAACGTCTTGCGGCTGGGCAACGGCGGCCAGCCAGTGCACCAAATCGGCCGCTTGGGGGCTGTGGAAAACCGACTCCCGATCGGACAGATAGACCGAAGCCACCCCGCGTCTCAGCAAGGCGTGCTGCATGGCCCGCGCCTCCCCCCGGGTGCGGACCAGCACGGCCACATCGGCCGGCCGGAGGGGCTGAAAGGGCTGGCCGGGCGCGACAAAGCCGGTGGCGGATGGGGGCGCCAACGGGTGGGCACCAACCGCATCGACCGCACCCGCACGGGCACCGTTGAGCCAGCTCACCAACTGGTCTGCCGCTTGGGCGGCCAGGCGCTGGCGCAGGCTTTCAGCGGGGTGCAGACCTGGGGCCAGGTGAACCGTCAGCGCGGCGACGGGCTGGCCGTTGTGCCAAAAAACGGCGTCTCGACCCCGTGCCCGCACGGGCCACATGGGAACGGGGTTGTCGGCCAGCGGCGGGGGCGTGGTCTGCGCGCCCTGAGGGGTAACACCGGCGGGCCAATTGACCGAAGCCGCTGCGCGATAGCGGAAGGCACCGGGGCCGGGCCGCCGCTCGGCTTGCAGAAACAAATGGTTCAGCGCCGCCACCACTGCTGCGGTGGAGCGGTGGTTGGTGTCAAGCACATGGTGCCGCCCGGCGGTGGCCTGGCGAGCGCGCAGGTAGCTTTGAATGTCGGCCCCCCGAAAGGCGTAAATGGACTGCTTGGGGTCGCCAATCAACAACAAGGCGGTGGTGGGGTCATCGTCTTGCACGCGGTAGATGCGGTCCAGCAGGCGGTACTGCAGGGGGGAGGTGTCCTGAAACTCGTCCACCAGCGCCACCGGATATTGCTGGCGAATGCGCTGGCGCAGCCGTTCGCCGCTGCCGGGCTGGTCCAGTGCATGGGCCAAGCGGGTGAGCAGGTCGTGAAAGCCGTGCGTGCCCGTGCGGCGCTTGATCTGATCCAGCCGAGACGCCACGCCGCCGAGTGCATGGGCCCGAAGCGCAGCGGAGGGCGACGGAAGGTCGTCCAGCGCCGCGCGCAGGCCGGCCAGCTGGTGGGCGGCGGCGGGGACTTCCAGCGGTGGGGCTTGGGGCTTGCGGGCGGCCATCAGCCCCTCTGGCGTGAGGCGGTCCCAGCCGGTTTTCAGGTCGGGGGCGTCGGCAGGCGCGTCGGCGGGGGCCTCGGCCCAGTCGATCAGCGCTTGCACCCAGCCCTGCACGCGGGCGGACTGAAACAGTCGGCCGTTCCAGTGCGACGCAGGGTGCTCAAACTGGGCGGTGACCCACTGTTGCAGCGCCCGTGCGGGCGCCACCCACTGCGCCTGAAGCGCCGACCGTGCGTGGCGGCGCTGACGCTGGGCATGGACCAGCACACGGTCCAGGCTCATGGGGGAGGCGGCATCGGCCGGGGCCGGGGCCCGATCCAGCAGGGGACGCAGGTCGCTTTCCAGCGCGGTCACGCTGGCCATGGCCGGGCAGGCGGCTTGAAGGTCGGCCCATTGGGCGGGCGTGAGCGGGTACACCTGCTGGCGCCAGTAATCCTGAACGGCTTGCAGGCGAAGGGCCTGCTCGTCGGCCAGCAGCTGATCGTCGGGGCCGTGGTCGGCCTCGGTGGCGTGCTGGCGCAGCACGCGCTGGCACCAGGCGTCCAGCGTGAGGATGGCGGCCTCGTCCATCCCCTCTGCCGCCACCGCAAGGCGGTGGGCGGCCTGACGGCGCATGGGCCCGGGGGGCAGCGTTTGCAGCAAATGGGCCAAAAACGCGTCCGCGGGTGGGGCGCTTGCGTCCTCGGGCTGCCGCAAGGCGTGTGCGGCATCGGCCAGGCGGGCGCGAATTCGGTCGGCCAGCTCACGGGTGGCGGCGCGGGTGAAGGTCATGACC
>JACCDH011626545.1_pt1 | contig 16152 bp, 16 predicted proteins | sample 7442481 | NCBI WGS metagenome assembly JACCDH01 (sample SAMN15323433, study PRJNA562643) | freshwater metagenome | isolation source: river surface water | place: USA:Blue River Watershed | collected 2017-08-15
CAGGTACTTCATTAAAATACCAAAGAAAAGTTTCTGTAGCTGTTAAAAGAGCGCGTCACTTAGCTTTAATGCCATACGTGGCCGATTTATTAAAATAATAATTAACGTATAGTTGTTGCTTCGCCATTGGCGGGCTAACTTCTACTAAAAAGGACAACAACATGGAACTTATCTTAAAACAAGACGTTCAAAATTTAGGATTTAAAGATGATGTAGTAACTGTGAAAAACGGATACGGACGTAACTTTTTAATTCCTCAAGGTGCTGCTATTTTAGCTACGCCTTCTGCTAAAAAAGTTTTAGCTGAAAACTTAAAACAAAAAGCACACAAAGAAGCTAAAATTGTTGAAGATGCTAAGAAATTAGCCGAGTCTTTAAAAGCTTTAGAAATTAAAATTACTGCTAAAGCAGGTGGTGATAAATTGTTTGGTTCTGTTACTAACGCTAACATTGTTGAAGCATTAGAAGCAAACGGTCATTCAATTGATAGAAAATTCATTACAAGTGGAGTAGTAAAACGTGTAGGTAAATATACTGCAACGGTTAGATTACACAGAGATGTTATTGTTGAATTACCTTACGAAATTGTAGGAGAAAAAGCATAATTTTTCTAAAAATTATATAAATGCCTCGATTTTTTCGGGGCATTTTTTTTATATTTACCTCATGAAATATGCGAGATTAACAAAAGAACAACTAGAAGAACTACATCCCGAATTTATTACTTTTTTAGCCACGCAATCAATTGATAAAATCGAATGGGATGACATCAAAAAGAATCGTCCGCATGTAGCTGAACAAGAAATTGATGTTTTTTCCGATATGATTTGGGAAAAAGCATTAACCAATGTTTCTCATATCGATCATTTTTCTAAAAACTATATTTTTCTTTTTAAATGCATTCAAAATGCAGTTTTATCATTCGTAATTAAAACTAATAATCCGCAAATTGACTTTGTTTCTGCTGAAGGAATTAATTGGTTGTCTGAAAATTTATTTTCCGATGATGTAGAAATTACTAGAGGTAAGAAAGATTTGACTGAGAATAGAAATGAATCCTTGTTTGAAATTATAAAACAAGGCGGAATCATCAGTAAAGGGGAATTGTTTACCAAATTAGAAAGCTTAATCAATCAGTAACTATGAATGTTTTTGATACTATTAAAAATTTACGAGACGAATTAAACCAACACAATTACAATTATTATGTGTTGGATAATCCTACAATTTCCGATTTTGAATTTGATCAAAAACTAAAACAATTACAGGATTTAGAAGCGCATCATCCTGAATTTTTTGATGAAAATTCGCCCACGCAACGAGTAGGAGGCAGTATCACTAAAAATTTTGAAACAGTTCAACATGAATACCGTATGTATTCGTTGGATAATTCCTATTCCATTGAGGATTTACAAGATTGGGAAATCCGAATTCAAAAGGTTTTAGGCGATGTTCCGTTAGAATATACGTGCGAATTAAAGTATGATGGTGCGTCCATTAGTATTACCTATGAAAAAGGACGTTTAGTTCGTGCAGTAACGCGTGGCGATGGTTTTCAAGGCGATGATGTAACTAATAATATCAAAACAATAAAAGCAGTTCCGATTCATTTAAAAGGAGATTTTCCTGATAAATTTGACATTCGTGGCGAAATTATTTTGCCGTTTGCTGGATTTGAAAAAATGAATCAAGATTTAATTGAAATAGGTGAAACACCTTATTCCAATCCAAGAAATACGGCTTCCGGAAGTTTAAAATTACAAGACAGTGCGGAAGTTGCTAAACGACCATTAGATTGTTTGTTGTACTTTGTAATTGGCGCTAATTTACCTTTTAAAACGCAATTTGAAGGATTGCAAAAGGCAAGAGATTGGGGCTTTAAAGTTCCAACCCAGTCTAAATTAGCTAAAAATTTGAGCGAAGTTTTTGAATACATCAATTATTGGGACAAACACCGTCATGAGTTACCTTATGAGACAGATGGTGTTGTAATTAAAGTCAATAATTTGCAACATCAAGATGAATTAGGATTCACAGCAAAATCGCCTAGATGGGCGATGGCATATAAGTTTAAGGCCGAACAAGTAACTACTAAATTAAATTCGATTACCTACCAAGTAGGGCGCACAGGGGCGATTACTCCCGTGGCTAATTTAGAACCCGTGCAATTAGCAGGAACGATTGTAAAACGTGCTTCATTGCATAATGCAGACCAAATTGAAAAATTAGATATTCGAATAGGCGATGCAGTTTTTGTTGAAAAAGGAGGTGAAATTATTCCGAAAATTATTGCAGTTGCTCAACGAGGAGATCAAACCGAGCCTACCAAATATATTACTCATTGTCCAGAGTGTCAAACGGAGTTGATTAGAACCGATGGCGAAGCGAATCATTTTTGTCCAAATTTTTATGGATGTCCACCGCAAATTATTGGAAGAATTCAGCATTTTATTTCGCGTAAAGCTATGGATATTGATGGTTTAGGAGGCGAAACTGTAGCTTTATTGTTTAGTGCAGGTTTAGTTACCAATTATGCTGATTTGTATGAATTAAAAAAAGAGCAAATTATTCCATTAGAACGAATGGCTGAAAAATCGGCTGAAAATTTAGTTAATGGAATTGAAAAATCGAAAACGATCCCTTTTGAACGCGTTTTGTATGCCTTAGGAATTCGATATGTGGGTGAAACAGTGGCTAAAAAATTGGCAAAACATTATAAATCAATAGACGCTATTGCTCATGCAAGTATGATGGATTTGATTTTGGTTGATGAAATTGGCGATAAAATAGCACAAAGTGTGATTCAATTTTTTGACAATCAAGAAAATAGATTAATTATTGAGCGATTAAAGCAATACGGCGTTCAATTAGAATCAGGTGCAGAAGAGGCATTACTTTCCGAAAAGTTAAAGGGAAAAACCTTTGTGGTTTCGGGTGTTTTTGAACTGTTCTCCAGAGATGAACTTAAAAAAGCAATTGAAGACAATGGTGGAAAAGTAGGAAGTTCTATTTCTGCTAAAACCGATTTTGTGATTGCGGGCGACAATATGGGACCAGCAAAATTAGAAAAAGCCAACCAACTGAAAATTGCAATTATTTCAGAGGTTGACTTTAAGAATATGGTAGAGTAATATTGATTTACAATTTACTAAATAACTATAGATTTTCCATTACTAGTTATACTAGCATCATTTGAAAAATAAAAATCAATTCGACCTAAATTTATACCATAGCAACCCACTTGATTGATGATAACTTCCTTGCCTTCGCTATTTTTTTCAATTACCGGTTTGTCAAGAAATGTGTGTGTATGTCCTCCAATAATTAAATCAATGTCTTTAGTCTTTTTTGCTAAATCTAGATCTGAAGTTTTATTGGGTTCGTTTTTGTAAGAAAATCCTAAATGGGAAAGGCAAATCACTAAATCACATTTTTTATTGTGTTTTAGTATGCGAGCCATGTCTTGAGCAATTTCTATAGGGTCATAATAAACGGTTTCTTTATATAATTTTTTATCAACAAGACCTTCAAGTTCAATTCCTAATCCAAAAACGCCAATTTTAATTCCTCCTTTGTTTAATATTTTATAAGGCTTTATAATTTCATTAAGTACTGTGTTTTTAAAATCATAATTTGCGGTAACAAAATCAAATTTGGCATGAGGTAACTGTGCATAAAAGCCATCAATTCCATTGTCAAAATCATGATTTCCCATGGTTGCTAAATCATAGTGCATCATGCTCATTAATTTAAATTCTAGTTCGCCACCATAATAATTAAAATAGGGTGTTCCTTGGAATATATCTCCCGCATCTAGCAGTAAAACATTTTCTTCTTCTTTACGAATACTTTCAATTAAAGCAGCTCTTCTAGCAGCTCCACCCATATTTGGATTTCTTGGATGATCTGCTGGAAAAGGGTCAATATGACTATGAACGTCATTAGTATGTAGAATAGTAATTTTTTTAGTTTCAGGAGTTGTAAAGCTACTTAAACCTATGTTTGCTAATCCTAATAAGGCAGAACTTGCAGCTGTTTTTTGGATAAAATCTCTTCTTTTCATGCGATAGGTTTTATTATTCTAAAATAATTTTTTCGTCTTTTAAAATGGGTAATATATCTACTTTTTTGAAATAATCTATAAGCATATTTCTCAGTTTGTAGTCCATATCATATTTTTCTACACTTTCTTTAAAAAAGTTCATATTATCTCCACCATTTGATAAATAATCTGAAGTTGCTATGTAGTAAATTCTTTCATCATCCAGAGGTTTTCCGTTTATCTCAATACGTTTTACAGTTAAATCGTTTTTATCAACAAAAAATTGAATACCGTGCATAGGATGTGCCTTTTTATCTGCCATGAGGTAAATTCCCATTTCTTTTATTTTTGAACCTTTTAAACCAACGATAAATAAACTGTTTTCAAAAGGCATCACTTCAAAGGCAGTTCTCGAAGTTACATTTCCTTCGGGAATAATAGAACGAATACCACCGCTATTTAAAAGACAAAAATCTACTGATTTATGATGTCTTTTTTCAAATAATGGGTTTCCAAATTCAACAACAATTGCCGCTAATAAATTACTAATACTAGTTTGCCATTTTCCTTTACTTTTATCTAACGTTTCGGGGCAATAGGCTAAAACACTATCTAATTCTTTTGTAATATTTGCTCTATAAGGCGCTACGTAAGTTTCAATTTCTTTGTTTGCTCCTTTTTCGTTAGTAATGCTTATTTTTTTTCCTTCGACTTTATAATTGTAAAACTCATTAGTTTTACAAGAAAAAAGGCTAATAAATGTTAATAATATAACAAAATAGCGAAAAATTTGGGTATTCTTTTTTACATTTACCATCATATTAAAAGACTTAATTTATAATTTTGTCCGAGAGGTAAAAATACTATGTTTTATAAGATATTAAAGAATTTTTTTCTAAAAAAAATTGTATCTAAAAGGTTATTAAAACAAAAAGACCAATTAGTGCAACAAAAAATAACAACAGTTGGATTAATTGTTGATGAGACTTATTTTTCAAATACGGCAGGATTAGTAGAACAACTTATTTCTCAAGGTATTGAAAAACATAACATTACAGTTTTAATTTATAAAGATAAAATTAAGTCAAAAGAACTTATTACTAGTCCGTTTTTAGCTTTAAAAAACATTTCATTAGCTGGTGAAATTGATAAACCAGAAGTGGTAAATTTTTTAGACACTCCTTTTGATTTATTGATTAATTATTATGATGTTAATAAATATGCTTTGTTACTATTAACTATTAAATCAAAAGCAAATTTTAAAGTAGGATTTGATACTGTTGACAAAAGAGTAAACCATTTTATTATAAAAACATTAGTGGATCAATATGAAATGTTTACTTTAGAATTATTCAAATATTTAAAAATTTTAAACAAAATATAAAATGCAATCATTTATTGGTACTGGTGTTGCACTCGTTACGCCATTTAAAAAAGATTTTTCGGTTGATGTAGAAGCACTAACTAGAATCGTAAATTATGTTATTGACGGAGGAGTAGAATATCTAGTAGTACTTGGAACTACAGCAGAAACAGCAACCCTTTCAAACGAAGAAAAAGAATTGGTAATCAATACCATAATAACTGCAAATGCCGGCAGGTTGCCTTTGGTATTAGGTGTAGGAGGCAACAACACTATGAAAGTAGTTGAGGAATTAAAAACAAGAGATTTCTCAAATTTTTCGGCAATTTTATCTGTTTCTCCTTATTACAATAAGCCTACTCAAGAAGGAATTTACCAACATTTTAAAGCAGTCGCAGAGGCTTCACCTATTCCTGTAATTGTCTATAATGTGCCTGGAAGAACTGCAAGTAATATGTTGCCTTCTACAGTAATTCGTTTGGCAAATGATTTCAAAAATATTATTGGAATTAAAGAAGCAGCTGGCGATATTGTCCAAGCCATGAAATTAATTCAAAATAAACCTGAGGGATTTTTAGTGATTTCTGGAGATGATATGATTACGTTACCAATGGTTTTAGCAGGTGGAGCAGGAGTTATTTCGGTAATTGGTGAAGGTTTTCCAAAAGAATTTTCGGAAATGGTGCGCTTAGGATTACAACGAAAAGTTGACGAAGCTTATAAATTGCATTATTTGTTAGCCGATAGTATCGACATGATTTTTGAACAAGGCAATCCTGGAGGTATAAAAGAAGTCTTTAAATCATTGGGTTTATCAGAAAACACACTTCGATTACCTCTTGTAAATGTAAATGAAGATTTAGCAAATAGATTGCATAATTTTACAAAAAAGCTTCGCTAAAAAAAGATTTTTATAGTAAGTAAATAATATCTAAATTTGCAGTTGCTTTTTTAGGTATCAGTAGTATTGATATTTTTAAAGTTTAAAATAAAAACAAATGAATAAAATTTTTAGTTTCATACTAACCCTTATACTTCTTGCTTCTTGTAGTCAATATCAAAAAGCCTTAAAGTCTGATGATGTATCTGTCAAAACAGAAGCTGCGAACAAAATGTATGAAGGTGGAAAATATTTAAAAGCCATCCGTTTGTATGAACAAGTTGCTCCTGCCTATAAAGGGAAACCACAAGCAGAGCGATTGTTTTACATGTATTCAAAATCGTTATACAATACAAAACAATATTATTTAGCAGGTTATCAATTTGAAAATTTTGCTGCTAGTTATCCTAGAAGTGAAAAAAGAGAAGAAGCTTCTTTTTTAGCATCAGAATGTTTTTATAAACTTTCACCTGTTTACAGTTTAGATCAAACCGATACAGAAAAAGCTTTGGAGAAAGTTCAGAAATTTATTGATACTTATCCAAATTCTGAATATATGCCAAAGGCGAATGAATATGTTAAAGAATTAAGAGAAAAACTTGAAAAAAAGGCATTTGAAATAGCTAAACAATACAATAGTATTTCAGATTTTAAAGGAGCGCTTAAAGCATTCGATAATTTTATTGCTGATTTTCCTGGAACACCATATAAAGAACAGGCTTTGTTTTATAGATTAGACTCTGCCTACAAATTAGCAATTAACAGTGTTGAATCAAAAAAAGAAGATCGTTTAGCTTATGCTAAAACAACCTATGCTAATTTAATTAAATTCAAATCGGACACATCCTATAAAGAAGCCGCTGATAAAATGTTAGCGACAATTGAACAAGAATTACAACAATTTTCTAAATAAAAAATCATGGATTTAAAGAAAACAAGTGCCCCAGTAAATACGATAACTTACAATAAAAGTAAGTTAGAAGAACCTACTGGAAATATTTATGAAGCGATTACTATCATGTCAAAAAGAGCCAATCAAATTAATACCGAAATTAAAAAGGAATTAATTGAAAAATTGGAAGAATTTGCAACGTACAATGATAGTTTAGAAGAAGTTTTTGAAAACAAAGAACAAATTGAGGTTTCAAAATTCTACGAAAAATTACCAAAACCTCATGCATTGGCAGTTCAAGAGTGGGAAGAAGGTAAAATCTACTACAGAGATTCTAAATAATTAAATATGTCTGTTTTAAGCGGTAAAAAAATCTTGCTAGGAATTTCTGGTGGTATAGCTGCTTATAAAACAGCCGATTTGGTTAGATTATTTATAAAAGCAGGTGCACAAGTACAAGTTGTAATGTCACCTGCTTCTTTGCATTTTATTACTCCACTTACCTTATCAACCCTTTCAAAAAATCCTGTATTTTCTACTTTTTATAACGAAGAAGATGGAAATGGCGAATGGAATAATCATGTTGAATTAGGACTTTGGGCAGATCTTATGATTATTGCACCTGCCACGGCAAATACACTTTCTAAAATGGCAAACGGTAATTGTGATAATTTACTAATTGCAACCTATTTATCTGCAAAATGCCCAGTATATTTTGCTCCAGCAATGGATTTAGATATGTATAAACATCCTACTACTATTGATAGTTTTTATAAGTTGAAATCGTTTGGTAATACAATTATTCCTGCAGAAAACGGAGAATTAGCCAGTGGCTTGTCGGGTGAAGGAAGAATGGCAGAACCAGCAACTATTGTTTCTTTTATTGAAAATGATTTATTAGACAAATTACCATTAAAAGGAAAAAAAATAATGGTAACCGCTGGTCCTACTTATGAAGCAATAGATCCTGTGCGTTTTATTAGTAATCATTCTTCAGGAAAAATGGGGTTTGATATTGCTTTACAAGCTGCAAAAATGGGTGCAGAAGTTACTTTAATCTCAGGGCCAACACATTTAGAACTTTCAAATTCTCAGGTTAAATTGGTTCGAGTTACTTCAGCAAAAGAGATGTATGATGCTTGCCAAATTTACTACAACGATATGGATGTTGCAATTGCAGCAGCAGCCGTAGCAGATTATAAACCTAAAAATATAGCGCTTCAAAAAATAAAAAAGGCAGATAGTGCGTTAACTATTATATTAGAAAAAACGAATGATATTTTAGCTTCTCTCGGAGAACAAAAACAAAAACAGTTTTTAATTGGATTTGCTTTAGAAACCGAAAATGAAATTGAAAATGCTAAGTTGAAAATTCAGAAAAAAAACTTAGATTTGATAGTTTTAAATTCGTTAAATGATAAAGGTGCAGGATTTGGTCAGCCAACAAATAAAGTCACGTTTATTGATCGAAATTTTACCATTGAACCAATGGAGTTAAAATCTAAAGAAGAAGTAGCTATTGATATCATAAATAAAATAATCAAACATTATGAAGCGTAATTTAGTATTGGTTCTCATTTTATTTTTTGTTCAAATTGGAGTTTCTCAAGAACTTCAAGCAACGGTTTCTGTAAATTATCAGCAAGTAAATAATGGTAATCCACAATTATTTAAAAATTTAGAAAAGCAAGTTAAAGAGTTTTTAAATAACACAAAATGGACCGATAGAGAAGTGCCAGATGTTGAAAAAATTGAGTGTAATTTTTTCATAAACATTTCAAAATACGGCTCAAATGATTTTGAAGCAACTTTGCAGGTTCAATCTTCTAGACCGATATACAATAGTACTTTTTCTTCATCTATTTTAAATATTAACGATAAAAATTTTTCATTCAGATTTATAGAATTTGAAACAATGGTGTATGATCAAAATAGTTTTAACTCTAATCTGGTTTCTGTATTAGCGTTTTATTCCAATTTAATTATTGGTTTAGATCAAGATTCATTTGCACCAAACGGAGGTACCAAATATTTAGATATTGCATCAAATATTGTAAATGTTGCTCAAACAAGTGGCTATAAAGGTTGGAGTTTATCTGAAGGGAATAATAACAATAGAAATTTTTTAATTTCAGATCTATTATCAAGTACATTTTCACCTTTCAGATCCACAATGTATGAATATCATAGGTTAGGATTAGATCTTATGCAAGAAGATTTAGTTAAAGGTAAAGAAGGTGTTGCTAAATCTATTCAAACACTTTCTGAAATTCAAAAAGTACGTCCTAATTCATTAATCATGAGAACTTTTTTTGATGCTAAAGCGGATGAGGTAGTTTCAATTTTTTCAGACGGACCAAGAATAGATGTGACAAAATTAGTAGAAACATTAAACCGAATTTCTCCTTTAAATTCTCAAAAGTGGAATAAAATAAGATAATACATTTATCACTTTGTAATCAATACCTATGCTACTTTCGCTTTCCATAAAAAATTATGCATTAATTGAGTCTCTTGAAACTGATTTTTCAAATCGGTTTTCTGTAATCACTGGAGAAACAGGTGCTGGGAAATCTATTTTACTAGGTGCATTAGGATTAGTATTAGGAAATAGAGCCGATTTATCGTCTTTGAAAGATAAAGAGCAAAAATGTATTATTGAAGCCTTTTTTGAACTTTCAAATTATAAGCTGCAAGACTTTTTCAAAGAAAATGATTTGGATTATGAAGATAAAACAATCATTAGAAGAGAAATTTTACCTTCGGGTAAATCGCGTGCATTCATAAATGACAGCCCCGTAAATCTTAACGAATTGCAAATGCTTGGTTTGTTGTTGTTAGACATTCATTCACAACACCAAACACGTGAGTTAACCGAAGAAAGTTATCAATTAGAAATCCTTGATGCCGTTGCAAACAATGGAGAATTAATTAATTCGTATAAAACTTCTTTATTTGATTATAAAACTTCGCAAAAAGAGTTGCGAGATTTATTGGAGGAAAAAGAAACATTGCTAAAAGAATATGAGTATAATTCTTATTTACTGAACGAACTTTTAGCTGCTAATTTAATTGATGGAGAACAAGAAATACTAGAGCAGGAACTCGAACAGCTGAGTAATGTTGAGTTTATTAAAGAGAATTTTGAAAGAATTTTAGCTATTGCCAACGAAGAACAAATAGGCGTTTTAATGAATTTAAAAGAAATTAAAAATACCCTTCAAAAAAACGCTGGTTTTTCAACTCAAAATGCGCTATTGCTAGAGCGATTACAAAGTTGTATGCTTGAATTTCAAGATATTATTTCTGAGATTGATCAAAATAACGATAAAATTATTGCTGATCCTGAACAATTAGAATTAATTACTGCAAAATTACAGACGATTTATAATTTACAAAAAAAGCATCAAGTGCAAACTATTACTGAATTAATTAGTATTCAAAATGAATTAGATGCAAAAGTTATTCGAGTAGACGATTTAGATCAGTCTATTGAAAAATTACAAAAAGCAGTTGAGAATTATAAAAGTGGTCTAGATAAAATTGCCGCTGTTATTTCAGAAAATAGGAGTAAAACCGCTCCAATTTTAATTGAAAAAATCAAAGCAATTTTATCACAATTAGGAATGGTAGAAGCTAATTTTAAGTTTGAAATTAGTGCAACAGATTCCTATTTTCAAAAAGGAAAAGACGAAGTAGTTTTGTTGTTTTCTGGAAATAAAGGAACAGATTTTGGTTTGTTAAAGAAAGTTGCTTCAGGAGGAGAAATGTCGAGAATTATGCTCGCAATTAAAGCTATTTTAGCCAATTATTCAAAATTACCTACCATCATTTTTGATGAAATTGATACAGGGGTTTCGGGAGAAATTGCTATAAAAATGGGTGAAATTATGAAGGAAATGAGTGCAACCATGCAAGTATTTGCAATAACACACCTTCCACAAATTGCCGCTAAAGGTGATACGCATTACAAAGTAATTAAGCGTATTCAAAATGAAACAACAATATCGGAACTATTAGTGTTAAACCCTGAAGAACGAATTCAACAAATTGCAGAAATGTTATCTGGAAAAGATGTTTCCGAATCTGCATTACAGCATGCAAAAGCTTTGTTGAATTAATTTTTTTAAGCTACTTTTGTTTGTAGATTTATAATTGAAAAATAAATAATAAAATTTAGAAGATGATAATAGAGCCAAGAATGCGCGGATTTATTTGTTTAACAGCTCATCCTAAGGGTTGTGAACAAAATGTAAAAAATCAAATTGAATATGTAAAATCTAAAGGTAAAATTGAAGGTCCAAAACGAGTATTGGTAATTGGAGCTTCAACAGGTTTTGGATTAGCTTCAAGAATTACAAGTGCTTTTGGTTCGGATGCAGCTACAATTGGTGTATTTTTTGAAAAAGAGCCTTCTGAAGGTAAAACTGCTTCTCCGGGTTGGTATAATTCTGCAGCTTTTGAAGTAGAAGCAACTAAAGCAGGTTTATATGCTAAAAGTATTAATGGAGATGCTTTTTCAAATGAAGTAAAAGCTAAGGCAATTGAAATGATTAAAGCAGATATGGGTCAGGTAGATTTAATTATTTACAGTTTGGCTTCACCAGTGCGTCAACATCCAGTTACAGGAGTTTTACACCGTTCAACATTAAAACCTATTGGAAGCATTTTTACAAACAAAACAGTTGATTTTCATACAGGTAACGTAACGCAAGTTTCGATTGAGCCTGCAAATCAAGAAGACATTGACAACACCGTTGTAGTTATGGGTGGAGAAGATTGGTCAATGTGGATGGATGCTTTAAATGAGGCTGGCGTATTAGCTAATGGAGCTACTACTATTGCTTATTCATACATTGGTCCAGAAGTAACAGAAGCGGTTTACAGAAAAGGAACTATTGGTAGAGCAAAAGATCACTTAGAAGCTACAGCTTTTCAAATCACAGAAAAATTAAAAGATAATAATGTAAAAGGATATGTTTCGGTTAATAAAGCTTTAGTAACTCAAGCAAGTTCTGCAATTCCTGTAATTCCTTTATATATTTCTCTTTTATACAAAATAATGAAAGCAGAAGGTATTCACGAAGGTTGTATTGAGCAAATTCAACGTTTATACCAACAACGATTATATACCGGCAATGCAGTTCCAACAGATGAGCAGGGAAGAATAAGAATTGACGATTGGGAAATGCGTTCAGATGTTCAAGAAAAAATAGCCAAACTTTGGGTTGAATCAACTACCGAATCACTTGTAGAGCTTGGTGATTTAGCAGGGTATAAACAAGATTTCTTAAACCTTTTTGGATTTGGATTCGAAGGAGTTGATTATTTAGCTGATGCTGATGAAATGGTACAAGTGCCAAGTATAAAATAATTGATTTCAATCAAAATATATAAAGTTCCACTTTGGTGGGACTTTTTTATTTTATATATCTTTGTATAAAATGTAAAACATGTATTTTTCGTTTATTATTCCTGTTTATAATCGGCCAGATGAAATTGATGAATTATTAGAGAGTTTGTCAAAATTAAAGACTGAAATTGTTTTTGAAGTAGTCGTTATTGAAGATGGCTCCACTATTTCTTGCGAACACATTATTGAAAAATACAATTCGAAAATTCAAATTTCCTATTATTCTAAAGCAAATTCAGGACCAGGCGATTCTAGAAATTATGGAATGAAACGCGCTAAAGGTGAATATTTCATCATACTTGACTCTGATTGTATCATTCCAGAAGACTATTTAAATCATGTTCAAACTAGTTTGCAAGAGGATTATGTTGATTGTTTTGGCGGACCCGATGCTGCCTTAGCTTCATTTTCTGATGTTCAGAAGGCAATTAATTTTACAATGACTTCTTTTTTAACTACAGGAGGAATAAGGGGTGGAAGTGAAAAAATCGCACAATTTCAACCTCGAAGTTTTAATATGGGAATTTCAAAAAAGGCTTTTGAAGTTTCTAACGGATTTGGATATATTCATCCAGGTGAAGATCCAGATTTGTCTATTCGTTTATGGAATTTAGGGTTCAAAACTAAATTGATAAAAGAAGCTTTTGTATATCATAAAAGGAGAATAAGTTGGGAAAAGTTTCAAATACAAGTCAATAAATTTGGTAAAGCCAGACCTATATTGAATTTATGGTATCCAGAATATTCTAAAATTACATTTTGGTTTCCGAGTTTGTTTCTTTTAGGATTTTTGTTTTCGGTACTACTTTCTTTATTTGGTAATTATATATTTATTGCTTTTTATGCTTTCTACTTTTGTTTACTTTTCATAAGTTCATTAATAACCAATAAAAGCATTAAAATTGCTTCATTTTCATTATGGGCAACCGTAATTCAGTTTTATGGATATGGAAAAGGATTTTTAATTTCGTATTTTAAAGTTTTTATTTTAAAACAACCACCACAAGTAGCGTTTCCTGAATTATTCTTTAAAAAATAGATAATGACAAAAATTATTGGTTTAACTGGAGGAATTGGAAGTGGAAAATCTACTGTTGCTCATTATATTGCTTCAAAAGGTATTCCGGTTTATATTGCTGATGAAGAAGCTAAAAAACTAATGGAATTACCTGAAGTTATTGCCTCTGTTCAAGCTATTTTTGAAGAAAATGTTTTGGATGATTTTGCAAAACTAGATCGGAAGAAAATAGCAACATTAGTTTTTAATTCACCAACTCAACTTACAAAGTTAAATAACATTGTTCATCCCTTAGTTAAAAGTCATTTCTTAGAATGGTTGAAATTGCATTCAAGTGCGCCTTTTGTCATTAAAGAGGTAGCAATACTTTTTGAAACAGGAGGAAATACAGCTTGCGATAAAGTTATATTAGTAACTGCACCCGAAGAAATTAGAATTCAACGAGCCATGTTGCGCGATAATGTCTCAAAACAAATCATTTTAAGCCGCATGAATAATCAACTTCCTGAATCTGAAAAAATCTCAAAAAGTGATTTCATAATCCACAATATCGATTTAAACACAACATTTATTCAAGTAGACGAAATTCTTAAAATTTTATCAAAACTTTAAAAAAAGGTTTTTATGTTAATCTTTGGTTAATGTTTTTTTGGAATAAATGTTAAAATCTTAAATTTGTTTCGATGAATAAGTCAAGATTTAGGTTGTTAGTCTTTTTAATGAGTTTATCATTAATTGGAATCATTTTAGTTCAATTGTATTGGATTTCAACTTCATTGGATAAAAATGAAGAAGAATTTAAATACCATGTACAACAAGTTTTGGGTAATGTTTCTGACAATTTAAAGGAGAAAGAGTTGGTTTCTTTTTTTACAACATACAATCAAATTAAAGATAGTATTGGTAAAGATCCTGAAACAAGTCAACTAAAAGAGGTGTACTTTTATGAAAGGGATACCAAAACAAATGAAACAATCATTTATACCAATACACTTGTAGCTGAAAATTATGGCATTACAGGTTCGTTCTTTGATAACAAAGCCGATTCGATAACTATTGGAAACATAGTATCTAAACGAAAAACAGAAGTTTATAATGGAAATTCGATTAGTGATGCTAATTTTCAATTGAATAACCGACCTAATACAACTATCTCTAAATCAGGTAATTTATCAAGTTTAGATAAAGCAAACTTTGAAGTAGTTTTCAAAGATATTGTAGCACAAAAACCATTACAACAACGTATTTCAAATGAAGAATTAGACGAACTACTTCGTTCTGAATTGAAAAAATATGGTGTTAAAACACCTTTTGAATTCGGAATTTATAGTAATGGATTAGCTACGAAAATTCGGTCTGAAAATTTTAAGTACGAGAAAAATACAACCTATGGTATTCCCGTTTTTCAAGATAACGAAGGAATGTCTAAATATCAGTTATTAGTTCGTTTTCCGCAGAAAAGTAAGTTTGTATTCTCATCTTTAATTGGAATCAGTAGTTTGTCTTTACTATTTACCTTGGTAATTGTGTTGACTTATTCGAGTGCTTTAAATCAGTTAATAAAGCAAAAACAAATTTCTGAAATTAAGACCGATTTCATCAATAATATGACGCATGAGTTTAAAACGCCTATTGCAACCATTAACTTGGCTTTAGACGCTATTAAAAACCCTAAAATCATAGATGATAAAGAGAAAGTTCAGCGTTATTTGCTAATGATTAAAGAAGAGAACAAACGTATGCATGCGCAAGTTGAAAATGTATTGCGAATTTCTAAGTTAGAAAAAAATGAGTTGGATATTTCAAAAGAACCAAGGGATGTTACTGAAATTATTGAAGACGCAATTGAACACGTTGGTTTAATTGTCGAAGACAGATCGGGTATTATAAATCATCATTTTAATGCAGTACGAAATACAATTTTATTGAATGAAGTTCATTTTACTAATGTATTGGTCAATGTATTGGATAATGCTATAAAGTATTCGCCAGAAGCACCAATAATTGATGTATTTACCGAAAATATTAAAGATTTTATCTTAATTAAGATTCAAGACAAAGGGGCTGGAATGAGTAAAGTAGCTCAAAAACGTGTTTTTGAAAAATTTTACAGAGAACACACTGGAGATTTACATAATGTAAAAGGTCACGGTTTAGGGCTTTCATATGTGAAGCAAATTGTTGAAGATCATAACGGTCAAATATATGTTGAAAGTGAAAAAGGGAAGGGTAGTACCTTTATTATCAAAATGCCATTAATAAATTAAAAAAATATTCAATTACTATGGAAGGAAAAAAAATATTACTAGTAGAAGACGATCCAAACTTTGGAGCCGTTTTAAAAGATTATTTAATGATCAATGATTTTGAAGTTACGTTAGCTAAAAACGGAATGGAAGGATTTGAGAAATTTAAAAAAGACACCTATGATTTATGTATTTTAGACGTGATGATGCCTTACAAGGATGGGTATACTTTAGCTAGGGAAATACGTGAGAAAAATCAGGAAGTGCCCATTATTTTCTTGACGGCTAAAACACTTAA
>JACCDH011038286.1_pt1 | contig 16148 bp, 17 predicted proteins | sample 7442481 | NCBI WGS metagenome assembly JACCDH01 (sample SAMN15323433, study PRJNA562643) | freshwater metagenome | isolation source: river surface water | place: USA:Blue River Watershed | collected 2017-08-15
CAGGCGGAGCTGCGGGAAGAGCTGGTCAGGCCACTCCACGCTTCTCTGGTGCAGCTGGTGGATCGGGAGATACCAATAGTAGTTCTATTTCTCGTATCATTGCTGAGCCTCGTACCAATTCTATTATTGCGATGGCCAATGCCGAAGGGGCCAAGCAGCTTAAAGATCTTATTCTTAAACTCGATGTGAAACTTGTCTCTTCAAGTTCAAACAGAGTTCACGTTTATTATCTTAATTATGGTGATTCTGAAGAGCTTTCGAAAACTCTTCAAACCATCGTCTCAGGTGCTGTTGCTAAAGATGGTGCCGCTGGCGGGGCCACTCGTTTTACTTCAACTCTTGGTGGGCAATCTGAAAATGCTATTTTTTCAGCTGAAGTGAAAATCACTTCTGATAAAAACAACAACGCTCTCGTTGTCACGGCTTCTCCTACAGACTGGCTTACACTTAAAGATGTGATTGGTCGTCTCGATATTCCACGTGATCAGGTTTATGTAGAAGGAATGATTCTTGAGGCCAACGTCACAAATACTAAAGGCTTTGGTGTTGAATGGGCCGGAGCTTACGGCCAAGGAAATGCCCAGCGTGCGGGTCTAACGAATACAAATAGTGATCTTCTTAATCTCCTCTCAACAGGAGTTCCAACGGCCCTAGGTGGATTCTTCGCTGGTGCCGGAATTGGGCCAACAAGAAATATCTCTGACGGAAGAGGCGGAACAATTAAAGTGAATGCGGTGAATGCCTTTATTAAGGCCATTGCCTCTCATGGGAATACGAATATCCTCGCCACTCCTCAAATTCTTGCCTTAGATAATACTGAAGCCACATTTGAAGTGGGAGACACTACTCCAGTTCTTAACACAACTGTAACAGGGACAGGAATTTCACAGAATTCTTTTACAAGTCAGGAAGCGAAACTCAGTCTTAAAATCACACCACAAATTAATAAAGTGACTCGCTTTGTGAAACTTAAAATCAATCAAAAGATTGATGACTTTAAGGCGACGAATGGTGCTGCTGCAGGATCCGCTCTTCCAACCACAACTCGCTCAGCTGTCAACGAAGTAATGGTAAGAGACAGAGATACGATTGCCATGGGCGGTCTCCTTCGTGATAAAGAAACGATTTCATCTAATAAAATTCCTGTTCTTGGTGATATCCCCGTTCTAGGTTGGCTATTTAAAAACAAAACAAGAACAGTTGAAAAAGTTAACCTGCTTTTCTTTATGACTCCTAAGATTTTAGCGCCTTATACAAAAGTCGCCGCGGCCAATACGAAAGAAGTCGTTGAGCGTAGTAACCGATTCACTAAAGATGTATTTACTGAAGATGATAGAGATCCAAATACTGAGCTGACAAAAAATCTCATCCAGAGAATGGATCAGCAAGCAGCTGGTCCTCTGTATGATGCAGAAGATGCTGATATCTACAAAAATCTCAATGAGCGCCAAATTGAGCAGCAAGATGGCGATAGCGGAGACTCAGCTGAAATGGATACTCCTAACTATCAAGAAATTAAAAATTCTGTGCAAGAAACAACTGTGCAGTAAGAAGAGATTATGAAACTTACTGAAGAAATTTTACAGAACGTCGAGAGTCAAAAAGATAAAATTGGAGAGCTTCTTGTTAAGCACTCTTCTCTGACTCGCCAGCAACTTGATGAAGCCCTGGCGATTCAACGTGACGAAGGTGGACTCATTGGAGACGTACTTGTAAGAAAGAACTATATTCACCCTCACGATATTATCAAAGTCGTCTGTCTTCAGATTGGTATCCCTTATATTACTGACATCAAGGTTGATGAGATTGATGCCAATATCGTCAAAGACCTCTCGATTAACTACGCCAAACATCACGAAGTTCTTCCCTATATTGAAACTCCGTTTTCTGTGACTGTGGCGATGTCGAATCCTTTCAACTTTAATGTTGTTAATGATCTTGGGATGATTTATAAAAAAGAAATTAAAATCATTTGCACCACTCCCCTTCGTATTCAAGACGCTATTAACCGCGTTTATGAGAAGGCCAATCGAAATATCGTTGATTCAATTGAAGATGAAGAGTTTGAAGAAAATCTTGATCTAGAAGGACCCATCGATATCCTCGACTCTACAGCTGATGAGGCCCCGGTTATTCGTTTCGTGAATTCAATCATCTTTCGTGCCGTGAAAGAGCGTGCTTCAGATATTCATATTGAGCCTTATGAGCGTGAAACGGTTTACCGCTTCCGTATCAACGGAGTAATGACTGAGATTCTGCGCCAACCAAAGAAGACTCACGCTTCAGTATCATCACGTATTAAAGTGATGGCCAAACTTGATATTGCTGAAAAACGTCTTCCTCAAGATGGTCGTATTAAAATTAAAATCGCTGGTAAAGATATTGATATCCGTCTTTCAACTATCCCTATTCAGGCCGGTGAACGTATCGTTATGCGTATTCTTGAAAAGAATAACACCGCTCTCAGACTTGAAACTCTAGGATTCAGAGGAAAAGTGCTAGAAGGACTTCAAGAACTAGGGGCCAGAAAACATGGGGTTCTTTACGTCACAGGGCCTACAGGCCACGGGAAAACGACGACACTCTTTGCTCTTTTAGACCGTATTAACTCTCCTGATAAAATGATTATTACCGTTGAAGATCCTGTGGAGTACGAAATTCCAGGAATCTCACAAATTCAAGTGAATCATAAAATTGATCTGACCTTTGCTATTGCTCTTAGATCGATTCTCCGTCAGAACCCAGATGTGGTGATGGTGGGAGAAACCCGCGACCAGGAAACAGCTGAGATGGCCATTAACGCCTCTCTTACAGGTCACTTCGTGCTCTCTACTCTGCATACAAATGACGCCTCTTCGGCTCCAACACGTTTGATTGATATGGGGGTTCAACCCTTTCTTATCTCATCATCTCTTGTAGGTGTTCTTGCTCAACGTCTTGTTCGAACTCTTTGCCCAAGCTGCAAGCAGGCCACTGAACTCTCTGAGTATGAAAAGATGGCCCTTGATATCGAAATCATTCCTGAAAAAGCGACTATTTTTAAACCAGTGGGATGTCCTCGTTGTCAAAATACAGGCTATACCGGACGAACGGTGGTTTCTGAACTTTTACTTATTAACGATGAAATCCGTGCCCTCATTATTCAAAAAGCTGATGCTGCCACGATAAAAAAAGCGGCGATCAGATCAGGAATGAGAACTCTTCGCGGAGATGCTCTTGATAAAATTTTTGAAGGAATGACTTCTGTTGAAGAAATTATGAGAGCAGTGAATGCTGAAGAACAAGAAGAAGAAAAATAACCATTATGCCAATTTATACGTATAAAGGTCTTGATCGATCTGGAAAAGAAGTTAAAAACTCTATCAATATTGATAGCATTATTGCGGCCAAGCAAAAGATTAAATCTATGGGTATCATGCTCATCGATATTAAAGAACAGCGGGCCCAAGGTGGTGGTTCCCTCTTTAAATTTTCGGGAACAGTTAAAGTAGACGACCTGGCGATGATGACTCGCCAGCTAGCAACTCTTATCAAGGCCAAGATCCAAATCGTTGAGGCCCTCGCCGCTCTTACTGATCAAGTGGATAATGAAAGTTTGCGTATCGTATTGTCTGAACTTCGTCAGAAAGTAAACGAAGGGGCATCACTGGCTAATGCCCTTCAAGATTATCCGAAAGTTTTTGATTCAGTTTACATCAATATGGTGGAAGCGGGAGAAGCATCAGGAACACTTGAGATTGTTCTTCTGCGTCTTGCCGACTTTACTGAATCACAAGTAAAACTCAAAAATAAAATTCGTGGGGCCATGACTTATCCTGTAATCATGGGTGTCTTCGGCTTTCTCATGATGAACGTTATTTTCATTTATGTTATTCCACAGATTGCAAAGATTTTTACGTCTATGAAAAAAGAGCTCCCGCTCATCACAAAGATCTGTATTTGGATCTCAGAGTTTCTACAGAGCTACTGGTGGTTGGTTTTCCTCAGTATTTTTGTCACGATTTGGGGCGTAAATAAATATCTTAAAAGTACTTCGGGAAAATCGAGATGGGATGCCTTTGCGATTAAACTCCCTGTGTTTGGCCTGTTGATTAAAATGATCAATGTTTCTCGCTTCTGCTCAACCCTCGCCACACTCTTAAACTCTGGTGTGCCCCTTATGACGGCCATGGGGATCGTGAAGAACCTCATCTTTAATGTGCATATGAAAGATGCTATTGAGCGCTCTAGAATCAGTATTTCTGAAGGGGCATCAATGGTTGGCCCTCTACAAGCAAGTGGATACTTTCCTACTCTAGTCACCCATATGATTCGCCTTGGCGAAAGATCTGGTGAACTTGAACCGATGTTAAAAATCATTTCAGAAAATTACGAGGATCAGGTACAATCTAAAATCGGCGGACTAACTTCAATCCTTGAACCAATTATGATGATCTTTTTAGGTCTTGCTATCGGGTTCATTGTCTTTGCGGTTGTGATTCCAATGATGAATATGAACAGTCTTAACTAAAGGTTTAGGAGTCATTATGAAAAATAATTTTTTCAAGCTGATCAAAAATCAGCAAGGTTTGAGCTTAATTGAAATTCTAATTGCCCTTACTCTACTTGCACTCGCTGGTACGTTTGTGGGTGGGCAGGTCTTTGACAACCTTCAAGAGGGTAAAGTTCAAACGGCCAAGATTCAAATTAAATCAATCTCTGATCGCCTTAAAGAATTTCGTCGTGACTGTGGATATTTTCCTACAAGTGACCAAGGCCTTGATGCTCTTCTTGAGAAGCCAACTGGTGGTCGCGAATGTAAAAGATATGCTCCATCTGGATATATTGAGGGTGGTAAAGTTCCTCTAGATCCTTGGGATGGAGAATATGTTTATGAGTCAGACGGCAAAACATTTACGATCATCTCTTACGGTAATGATAATGCCGAAGGTGGCGAAGGTTTTGATGCCGACATCAATAGTAAAGACATCTAGAAAAATTCTAAATAACCACCATGGTTTCTCCCTTATAGAGATCATGGTGGCCCTTCTTCTCGCCGCCATCATTTTTGTTGCTGTTCCTACTGGTGACAGTTCAAGCAAGCACCGTGCTCTTCAAAATGCCATCGATGATTTTGACCGCTCCGTTCGTTTTGCCTCAAATGAATCAGTACTCCGAAATAGAATTGTAAGACTGCGCATAGATCTTGAAAAAGACCCAATTGAGTATATTGTAGAGTATGGCCCTGGAGAAAATCTTGTTCTCCCTGATATGACTGACGTTAAAGTTGATGATCTCTCCCTTGAAGAGCAGAAAGTAGCTTTGGATAATGCCAAGAAACTCGACGGTCAATTTACTAAAGTTGAAGAATTCGAGGATATCAGACGAGAGATCAATCAAGACGTCACCTTCATCGGACTTGCCTCTACCATTCAAAAAAATATTATGAATGAAGGTCAAGCCGTTCTCTATTTTTACCCTACTGGAGAAAGAGATGGGGCCCTTATTTTCCTTGGAACCAATGAGGAAATGGCCTGGCTTGAAATAGAAGCCTTTCAAAATGAAACGACTCAGGCTTTCTATACTTTTCCGACTGAGAGTGTGGCCAAGACGTCTGATCTGCAACAAACTAAGATGGATGAGATTGTAAAAGAATGGCAAAAAGACTAGATTTCAAAAAACTTGGGCAAAAGGGATTCTCGCTTCTCGAAGTGATGATTGCTCTTACCCTTTTCTCAATCTTTATTGCCTCATACCTTGTTTCTCAAGGTTATAACGTCTCAGACTCTGCCCTCAATGAAGAACAACTTATGCTTCAACAACTCTGTGAAGTGAAGCTCAATGAGCTTTATATTAATCCCCCTAAATTTACCAATGTGACGGCCAGTGGGATCAAAGAGACCAAAAAATTTGAAGAATCTGAGTATAGTAATTATGAATACACTGTTGAGATCAAAAAGATAGAACTGCCAGACTTTGGACAGCTCCTTGGTTCTAAGGGGAATGCCTCTGATGAGATGACTGAGCAAAGTGAAGATAATGATTATTATAATGACGCTAATAAGGCCCAAAGAAATTCATCTACTGAAAAGATGGTTTTTGATACCTTAAAGAAAAATATTGAACGTATTATTTGGCAGGCCAGAATTACGGTCACCAACAAAGAAACAAAATACAGCTACGCTTTATCAACCTATTTGACGAATTATAATGAACAAGTCCAACTCCAAATTGGTTTCTAACCAAAACGGATTTACTCTTATCGAGATCCTGATTGCCATCTTTTTGTTGGCCTTTGTCTCGCTTGGTATTGTTTCAATTACTAGTGACTCTCAACAGACCAAAGAGCGCACAATCAATAAAGACAGAGATAATCTTCAAATTGAAACGGCCCTGAGTCGATTTGAATGGGATTTCTCTCAAATTTATTCCCCTCTCTACTACTCTCAACGCATGCAACTTGTGGGTGATCCTGAGAAACAAGAACAAGTCACTCCTGAACAACAACAGATCTATGAGGCCGTGAATAACCGCTACCTCCAGATGGAAACCTTTGCTTTTTCTAATCAAGACGGAGTTCCAGTTCCGCGTTTCTACTCTCCTGAGAAAACGACCTTCGAGTTTTTTACTTCATCAAATAGAAGAAAAATTCAGAATCAAAAACAATCCACTTATGCTTGGGTCAAATACACCCTTATCGACTCTCCAGTGAATACGGCGGCTGAAGAAGATAATAATGCAGGGGATACGACCATAACAAAAACAGGCAAAAGCTTTGCTCGCTTCATTCAGGCGGGTAATCCCTATGCTGATAAAAGAATTGATGAAGAAAAACTTAAGGCCCAAGTCCTTCTGAATAATGTCGAAAGTGTAGAATTTCAATTTTGGGATCCTTCCCGATTAAAATTTGAAACAAATCTTCAAACCATTCAAAATGGATTTCATCTTTTGCGTGGAGTGAAGCTCATTATTTCTTGGTATGATAAAGAAGGAATCAAACGCACGGCCACAAAGATTTTTAGGCCTCTCTGGCCATCAGTTGTTCCGCAAGACTCAACAACCACAGGGCAAGCAACCACAGGGCAAGCAGCTGGACAGACGGCGACAGGTAGCGCCAGTGGATCGACCCAAGGAACGACAACCAATGGAACAACCACTGGAGAGCCTGATGTCGATTAAAAAAATCCTTCAGTCTGAAAGTGGTATTGCTCTGATGATGGTCATGACGGCCATGATTCTACTCATGGCCATTTGGGGAGAATTCACTTTTGAGAGTAAGATAAGTCGTATTAAAACAGTTAATATTCTTGATAAGGCGCAATCTAAACTGCTGGCCGAATCTGGTATCCAGATGGCCATGGCCAGACTCAGACTTTATAAAGAGGCCCATAATTATCTTGAAGGAAATCAGAGTGCCAAAGATGCTGTCCCGAAACAGCTTCTTAATCAGCTCTGGGAAGTTCCTTATATTTACCCTCTTCCTGTAGGAAAAGATGCGGCCAGAACTTTTAAAGACGCTGTCGAAAAATTTCAAGAAGAGTCCCTTATCGATGGAGAAATGAGAGTCACCATTCAGAATATTTCGAATCGGCTCAACCTCAATGTTCTTCGCTACGATATTATGAAAAATCAAAAACTGGCCTCAGGTGAAGAGACGGCCAATTTTAATATTCGTCTTCAGAATTCAAATGATCCTAATGCCACGGCCACTATGCCCGAGGCCATTCTGGCCCATTTGATTAAACTCATTAACGACAAAAAAGAAGAAGATGAGAATTTTGAGAATAAGTACTCAAGACTAGAACCTGAAACTCTCCTCGCCTATATTCAACATTTCTCTTCTGACAAAGCAGTTCAACGAAATGATATGAATCCGGATGTTGAAAGAGGTTTTGATGAGCTTGAAATCACACCTAAATTTGGTCCCCTTACTTCTCAAAGTGAGCTTTATCTCATGGCCGGCTGGCCAGATGATGTCATCGATCTTATTACCCAAGAATTTAGTATCTACCCCAATAATGTGATCGACTTAAACAAAATTAATAAAAGTATGCTTCGCTTACTTATTCCTCAAATTGATGACGCTCAGATGGCAGATTTTTTTGAGTACCGTGATAATCCAGATATGCCTCGCTTCTTTAATACTCTTGAAGAGTTTAAAAAATATATCACTCAAGTTGGCCGAGTCATGGGTGAGGCGGATTTTGATCAACGTTTTGAAGTCCTTCAAAAGCTAGGAATTGAATTTGGGGCCTCACCGCAAATGTTCCGTATTATCTCGGAAGGAATTTATAACCGTTCCACTTATACTCTGGTGGCCACAGTTTATCTTCCGAAACAAAAAAGTGCCCAACAACAAACGGGACAGGGACAAACTCAAAGGTCTCAGCAAGAAGGTGAAGAACAACAAGAGCAGCAGCAACAGCAGACGGGACAAACTGGCCAAGAGCAAGCTCAGCAGCAAAACACTCAACTACTAGAACCACGAATCATCGAAATTCAAGTTAACTAAGTATATTACTTCCAAAGTCCTACCAATTACGGTTAAAATAACATTATGCATGTATTGGCCATAGATATCGGAAGTTATTCAATTAAGTATGTCTCCTCTTTCGTAGAAAAGCGTTCGATCACTCATGTCGAAATGTCTGAAATTATTCTACAGGATTATCTGGCCGACCATCCGGATACCACTGAGCTTCAAGCACAAGCAAGGATTATCAAAGAGATTATCGAATCTGTCGCCAGACCAGAGACAAAAATTATCTATCAAATTCCTCAGCATCTTGTGACAACTCGTTTTTTAAATCTTCCAGTGAAGAGTCGAAAAAAAGCAGAGATGATGGTTCCTTTTCAACTTGAAGAGGACATCCCCTACTCACTTTCTGAAATTCAGTATGCTTATAAATTAGAAACTCAAAAAACTCAGTCTCACGCTATCGTAGAGCTCAGTCGCTTAAATGAGTTCGAGCCCTTCTATCAAGTTCTAAAAGATGAGAATATTCTCCCTCATCTTCTCACGACTGAAACTTCGGCCATGGATACGTTCTTCATGGACAATAGTATGATAGGTTCATACGCCGTGATTGATATTGGACATAAAACAACGAAGGCCTTTTTCTTTTATAATGGTCGTCTTATTTCTGCTCATACCTCTTTTTTTGGTGGTCAGCTGATTAATGAAGTTATTGCAGAAAATTACAAGATTGATCTTGATGAAGCTGTTTTTTATAAACATCAAAATGCCTACTACCTCACTTCATCTCAATATGAAGATGTCGACGAGGCCCAAAAAGACTTTGCTAAGATGATGGATAAAGTTTCATCTCCACTTATTAATGATTTTGCTCGCTGGAAAATTGGCTTTAAGATGAGTTTTGGACTTACTCTTGAGCATGTTTTTATTTGTGGTGGGACAAGTAATATTAAAAATATGACAAATTATCTTGGAGAAAAATGGGATGTCAAAGTCTCTCTCCTTGAATCATTTGAAAGAGTCCACACTGAAAAAATTGATCTCCATGCTAAAAACAAGTGTAAATTTGTTTTGGCCAATATGCTCGCTCAAGGCTGGAGAAGAAAAAATAAGCTTCTCAATTTTCTGACTGGAAAATTTGCCCAAGCATCACTTTCAGATGTTCCTGTTCACTCTCTGGCCTTTATTGCCACTCGCGTGGCCGCGGTAACGGCGATACTTGCTATCTCCCTGGTGGCGGAAAGATTTCTTATCCAACGTGATATCAAGGCCGTGAACGCCAAACTTACGACACTCATGAAAAATGATGATCTTCAAATTACTGGACGAGTCCGCAGACAACTCATGACTGATCCAAAACCTGTTTATGATATTGTTGTCAAAAGACAGAGGGGAATCAGACAAGAAATTTCAACTCTCCAGTCGGCCATCGAAATCCAGGCCCTGGCGCCATTGGTGCGAGTGTCTCAAATCGCAGCACAGACAGCGGCTACTCTTATAGAATTTAAAGTCACTGACCTTAAAGAAATTACGGCCATTTTTTCTGCTGAGAAAGTTGAGGATCTTGAGAATCTTAAAAAAAGTTTTGAGCGCTCAGGGCTTGAAAGTCTTCAAAGCACTGTTGATCCTCAGAATCTTAAGCTCACAGTAACGGCCATAGGAAATTAATATGGACTATTCAGCGAAGTCACCACTGTTTAAAAAAATTGATTCCAATATTTTTGCGAGCATTGATAAATTTAAGACGACTTCAAATTATCAGCCCATTCAGGAATTTTATAATGCTCTTGATGAAGATCAGCAAAAATGGTTAAAACTTGGAGTCGTCAGCTCCCTCTTTCTTCTCCCTACTCTTCTTTTAGGATTTTTCTGGCTTCAAAATTCAAGCCTTCGCAGTGATCTAGAGCTTCGATTAGGAACCGTTGAAAAGATTAACGAAATTCTTGGGCAGAATCGCTCCCTTGCTGATGCTTCTCCAATGATTCTTTCACAAAACCCTATCGACTCACAAAGTATGATGACCTCTAGACTAGGACAAGTTCTGGCAGGCTCAATTGACTTAAGCAAAGTTCAAGTCACAAATTTTAATTCAAGCTCTGTGACATCGAATGTTTATAAAGCCGAAGCTGATTTTCGTTTCAGTGGCCTTTCTACTGACCAAATGGTGAATATGATGACTTCTCTTATTCAAAAAGAAAAATTTCGTATTGAATCTTTGAGCGTCAAAAGAAATGCCGAATCTAATTTATTAGATGGCGAATTTCATGCCGTTCATTTTAGTGTGGCCGCTTCCAATCTAGAGGAAGAATAAGATGTCTGCGATCAGTGCTGAGATCAAATCTCTTGATGAAATCAATTACAGTTCCAAAATAAAATGGTTCTTACTTACAATTGCCTGCTTCTTTCTTTTTTTTATGAGCTTTATAAGCTTTTATCCTATTGGCGATAAAATTAAAGAGCAGATGAAAACTCACTTGGCCAATGTTCCAGGTTGTCGTCCTGATTTCGAACAGATTCGTGTCGAATGGTTCCTTCCAAAGATTGTCATCTCTGATCTTGTGGTTCCCTCAGCTTGCCTTAATAAAGTTGGAGAGCCTCTCAAGTTCAGACACCTTACTCTTAATTTTAATCTTTTAAGCTTTGCTCCTTTTGGGCCACTTTTTAAACTCTCTACTGATCTCTCAGGTCAGCCACTTGAAGTTTATTATGCTATCGGTTTTGGTGGTCAACTTATCCGTCTTGATCAGCAAAAGCTTCATCTTGGACGACTAGGACCTCTTTTCAGTGATAGTTTCAAGATACAGGGTGATGTGATCCTTGATGCTAAAATTGTTATGGACCAGGCCATTCTTAAAGACGTGAAGGTTTATGCTAGATCTAGAAATTTTGTTATTCCTCCTCAAAGTATCCAAGGCTTCACACTTAACTTTTTAAAAGTGAACGATTTCTCTCTCAAGGCCAATCAAGAAGAAGGCACGGAGAGACTGATGATTGAAGAGATGATTCTTGGAGATGCCAACTCTCCTGTGAGAGCAAAATTTCAAGGTCCAATTCAAATTAATCAAAAAGTACTTTCATTCTCATCGGTTAATATCAAAGGTGAAGTTTTCTTCTCTGAAAGCTTTAAACAAGAAAATCCGTGGATTGATCTGCTCACAGGCCCTTACTCTCAAAAAGATGGCTTCTACCAAGTTAAACTTGGTGGCACTCTTGGACTGCTTCAACCTGGTCCTCTTTAAGGACAAGTATGGATATCCAACTTATCAATGAAGATCTTAAACGTGCCTTAAAATCTCCCGCGGCCACGCAGGCCTTTTTTGATATTATGAACTGGGCCACTTTCCCTGCTGGAAAACTTTTTCGCCCTAGGTTAGTCCTGGCCATGGCCCAAGACTGTGGTGGGATCACCACTGATCATCGCCACCTTGCTAGTGCTATTGAGCTTCACCACGCCTATACGCTAGTCCATGATGATCTTCCGGCCATGGATAATGATCTCATTCGTCGCGGTAAGCCTTCTACTCACGCTCAATACGGTGAATGGAAAGCGATTTTGGCCGGAGATGGACTTCTTATTCAATCTTTTAATGAACTCGCTAAAATCAACTCTGAAACACTTCCGACACTCTTAAAACTGATGACTTGGACCACTGGGGCCAGAGGACTGATTTTCGGACAATATCTTGATCTGGAAGCAACTCCCAAAGGCTTTAAGGATATTCTACGAATTCATGAACTTAAAACCGCCAGACTGATTCAGCTCTCTCTGGTAGGCGCTCACCTTCTTTCAACATCAAACTTTTCAAAAGAATACTTACGTCTAGGCTCATCTTTAGGTATTAGTTTTCAACTTATTGATGACCTTACTGATTTATCAGACGCTGAACTTTCTCCCCATGAAAAAGAGATCAATCCTTTTTTGAAATGGCCAGGAGAGAGCTTTTCTTATCTGTTAAAAAATATTCTCTATATCAAGCACACTCTTAAAGAGAATCAACTCAAGTCTCTTTTTCAAGAAGTGTATCTGTATCTTCATACCATGACGAAGATGCTAGAAGAGAATCAGAAAATTATCTTAAGTCATCACTCATCAAAAGAATTTAAATTGGGATTTGAACAATTGCTTCTGGATCTTACCAGTGGCGAGAAGATTTAATCTCTTTGATTAAATTCAAAGCAGATTGAAGAATTGTTTTTGCATTCACTTGATCAAAATTTTCTACCGTCACTTCTTTCCACGACTCTGCCACAACACTCACTGTTTCTGTATTTTTTAAAGCGAGCTTAGCTTCGTGAATTGAGAGCTTGTCATCAAAGAGAAGTTTTTTGATTTTTAAAATCAGCTCTACATCTTTGCGAGCGTAGAGTTTCTCACCAGTGTCTGAGGCAATGGGAGCGATATCTTCGAATTCAGTTTCCCAAAAACGAATAACATAAGGCTTCACCCCTGTTATAGGGGTGAGCTCTTGAAACTTAAATACTGATTTGTTTGGAATCATGGAAACGATACTAAAACCTTAGATCCTAATCGTCATCATTAGGATCATCAATTCCTAATAGGAATGAAGAAAGGGCCTTAGGCTTTCCTTCTTTCGGAGGAAGAGAAGCGTTCTCATTACCATTCTCATCGATACGATGCGCGTAACGATCAGTGATATCCTCTTTGAGAATTTGCGAAGGCTTAAATGTTAGCACTCGGCGAGCACTAATATTCATGGCCGTTCCCGTCTGAGGATTTCTCCCCACTCGAGTCGACTTATCCCTGATAGAGAAATTCCCGAACCCAGAGATTTTTACTTTTTCTCCACGAGCTAGAGTGTCTTTAATAACTTTAAAAACGAGATCAACAAGTTCTGCTGCTTCCTTCTTAGAAAAACCAGCTTCTTTGTAGATCCGCTCGACGATGTCCGCCTTGGTCATGCTCATCCAATGTCTCCCATGATATTTCATAAGCTTATCGACACGTTTTACGTATTATTTATAGGTTAGCAGGATATTTGTGAGTTTCAAGCAAAAAAAAAGGCCCTAACTTATTAAATTTCAATAAGTTAGGGCCTAATAAAAAACTAATTTTAATTACTTAGTGGCATCGAAGATAGATTTGAAAGCATTGAAGTCACGGATCGCTAGCTCTGATAGCATTTTGCGGTTAATCGTGATGTCTTTTTTCTTAAGAGCAGAAATAAACTGCGAGTAAGATGTTCCAAGCATACGAGCACCAGCATTGATACGAACAACCCAAAGTCTTCTCATATCACGCTTAAGAAGACGACGTCCCTTATAAGCATAGTGAAGCGCGCGACGAACTGTTTCAGAGGCGTGCTTGTACTTTGTTCTTCTGTCAAAGTGGAAACCTTTAGCAAGTTTCAAAATTTTGTTACGACGTTGGCGGGCTTTAAAACCGCGTTTTACACGTGCCATAGAGATGCTCCTTCTTCATTCTTAGGGGGACATTTGTCTCTTAACCCTATTTCACTACTCTTGAGGTTGTTATTAAATCTGCTTCTTACTAGGCGTAAGGAAGACAAGAAATTGCGTTATGATAATCAGCTTGGTTTACGTATCCAGCTTTGTTCTTATCTTTTTTCGCCTTTTTAGACTTATTAATAAGTAAGTGACGTAAGTGAGCTTTTTTGTACTTAATTTTACCAGATGCTGTCACTTTAAAGCGCTTAGCAGCTGCACGTTTAGTCTTCATTTTTGACATATAAATACTCCTAAAAAGACAAAATGCACCCTTGAAAGAGTGCATGAAGTTATCACAAGGCCTGTGAGAGATAAAGCGTTTTTATCGCCTAAGGCATTATTTTTTCTTTCCTGGTGCCACCATGGCAATAACACGATTTCCCATGAGCTTTGGATCAGCTTCGATCAGGGCCCCAGACTTCTCAACAACCTGTCTAAGAATTTCGTTAAACTTCCCCATCCCTAGATCTTTATGGGCCATTTCACGACCACGGAACTGCATAAGCAATTTCACTTTGTCGCCATGTTCCAAAAATTTAAGAATATGGTTTACCTTAACCTCAAGATCGTGTTTTTCAATATTCGGACGGAACTTAATCTCCTTCACATCGATGACAACTTGTTTCTTTTTGGCCTCAGCTAATTTTTTCTGCGCTTGATACTTATATTTCCCGTAATCCATCAGCTTCACAACTGGTGGAGCGGCATTTGGTGAAATTTCAATCAGATCTAAATTTTCATTGTTCGCAATGAGCTTTGCTTGCTCGAGTGTCACCACTCCGTACTGCTTACCATCGTCTCCAATGAGACGAATTTCATGGGCACGAATTCTATCATTAATTCGCGGCTCCTGAACCTTTTCGTTTATAACCCACCTCCATTAAGTATGGTTTCTTCAATTAATACAATGCTCCACTAAGGACGACAATCGTTTTCCGCTATTCTCAACTGTAAAACGCAACTTGTCCAATTAGTCCTAGTTCATTCGCCTTTAACTCACGCTGCCACTCAAAAATCCAGCGACTCCCGCTCTTCATCTGGACAGCGCGACTCTCCCAAAGAACTTGAACCTGCTCAAAAAGCTCATCCCATGACTTAGGGTTCACATCATAAAATTCAAGTTCCTGGTTAGTCCAATCCAGGGCCACAAAAGGCTCCACAATATCCTTTGGCGGGCCAATAAGCTCTCGCCCAATAAGGCAGCCTTCTTGATTGGCCTTCATAAAATCAGGGGTATGAGGAAAAAAGAAAGTCACGACATCGCGAGATAGAGACCAATCTTTCTGCCCCGTCACAAGATCTTCCAGCTGCTGGTTCAGCTCTCGCCATTGATAGGGTTTCCCTTGAACTGGGAGAAGCACATAACGTTTAAGGCCTGTTTCTCTCATGCTCATAATCTATTGAACTTTAAATTAATCGCGACTTGATCATTCAGATCATAGATAAATTTTTCGATAAGTTGATCTAATTTAGCGACATCAATCACTCTGAATTTACGGTCTTCCGTTTTTTCCACCGTATTGTTGGTAAGATAATAATCAATCGTCTCTTTAATAATTGGAACAGCAAATGACTCTGGATACTTCACCACTCGTCCATGCTCAATTTCAAGAGAGAATAATTCCTTGGCCACTTGAATAAAGCGCTCTTGAGTAAAGGCTTCATTGCTCAGATACTTCACCGTGATGGCAGAAATATAATAGGCTTCGTAAATATAAGAGAGGGCCGTCGAGAAACGCCGAACCTTAGTTGCGATTTGATAAAGTTCCTGAGAACTAAATTTAAAAAACTCATCCGTTGATTCAATTTTTCGTCCTACACCATAGGAAACAATATCAAGGGCAGTAAAAATCATCTCTTTCACAGTTGGAAGATAAAATTCGTACTTAAGCTCTTTACGCTTGTTTTGAAGAAATCGTGTCAGCTGAATATTGTCTTTAATCTGACCATTGAACACATTGAACCAAGTCGCATTAATAATTCCAGGTACAAGGAAGTGATGAAGAATCATGTTTTTATGAAACAGAACTTCCACGCGCGACTCTGGCTTAATGGCGTAGAAAACTTGATTGAGTTTTTCGCGTTTTAGTACTTCAATTTTTTTATTTCCAATAAACATATCAAGAGCAGAACGAATAGAATTCATGGCTTCGTCGGGCTGAAGAGAAGGTGTTAATGGAACATTTAAATGAATACAATAATCAATAATATCTTTAGCACGCTCTTC
>JACCDH011432469.1_pt1 | contig 16145 bp, 11 predicted proteins | sample 7442481 | NCBI WGS metagenome assembly JACCDH01 (sample SAMN15323433, study PRJNA562643) | freshwater metagenome | isolation source: river surface water | place: USA:Blue River Watershed | collected 2017-08-15
CGGCGCCTATGCCTTCCTGCTGACGAGCGCGGCGCAGGGATCGGTCAGCATCACCGGCCACATTTCCGTGCTGGCCGACAGCGGCGCCGGCTCGGCGCTGGGTGCGGTCGCCGTCGCGCGCGTGCAGCTCGATGCGCTGCTGTCGCCGGTCAGCGTCGATGCAGTCCGGGCCTTCGATACGGCGTCACTGGAACTGGCGCTGGAACGGCATGGCGGTTCGGTCGCGATCGGCGGCGCGTCGAGCGCCGGGACCGCCTTGCTTGAATTCAGCGGCGCGACCGCCGCCACCGTGGCGATCGGCTTCTCGGCATCGCAGGGCGAGGCGGTGCTGGCGCTCGATGTGCCCGATCACGATTACGGAACGACGGAGGACCTGGTGGGTGCGGCCGTGCTGAGCGTTAGCGGCTTTCGTGCGGGCACCGACAAGCTGTACGCCGGCAACCTCGCCACGGCGAATGTCAGCTTCATCACCGTGGCCGGTGGCGACACTCCCTTCAGGGATCGTTTCTACGACGCGGTCTTGCAGATACAAGAGGGCGTAGACACGCCAACGCATTACCTGATGTTTGCACAGGAGGGCGACGAAACCTGCATCGCGTACGACGGCGACGGTGCCGGAGTCACCGGCCTGATCGTGCTGCGTGGCACGACGGGATTCAGCGCCACCGACGTGTTGCTGTCGCTGCCGGCGGAACCATTGCAGGCGAGCTGGCCGCAGGCCTCGGCCGTCGCCGTCGACCTTGCGCCGCAGTTGCAATCCGCAACGCTGGTGACCTACGCGAGCATCGCCGTCGATGCCGGCACGCTGCAAAAGAAGACGCCGGCGATCCATGTCGACAAGGCGCTGCGCATCAGCGATCACGTGATGATGCTGGCTTCAGGCAGCAGTGCCGAAGTCATCGCAGATATCCTGACCCATGGCACGGTCCCGCAGGCCGGCGATCTCGCGATCGACGGCGATTGCCTCGCACAGGCCGATGGCGTCGGGAGCAGCGTCGCCGTGACCCTTGCCGCGCACCAGGGCACTTTGTCCGTGGCGGGCGTCTTGTCCACGATCGCGTCGGCGATGGACGCGATTGCGTCGACCACGCTGACCGTGAATAACCTGAGCGATGCAGCGGTGCCGACGCCGGCCGTGCTGGTCGGCGGCAGCCTGTCGGTGCTGGCTAGCGGCGACCATGCCCGGGCCACGCAAACGCTGCGCACGGATTTCGGCGATATCCGTCTGGCCGACTTGCTCGCGGCCAGCGGCGGCTATCTGGGCAGCGCGACGCTGTCGGTAGTCAATGAGGGCGGCGCGATCGTCGCCGGCGACCTGCTGGCGACGACTGCCGGCAATGAGTCCGCCGCGAAGCTCAGCCTGTCGACGAGCAATCCTGATCCCGGCGCGGTGCTGGCCTGGAACGGATCGATCACGACCGGCAAGGTCGAGGCGATCGCCAGCGCCGTGCAATCGTCGCTTGAGCAGGGCGCGTCGGTGAGCATCAGTGCGCATGGCGGCAAGCTGAACGTCAGTGGCGGCATCTTCGCGTTGGCCGAGGGCCGCAACAGCTCGGCATCGGTGGTTGCGGAATGGTCCGGGCTGTTTGAAGCGAATGGCCAGGGCACACCGGACAATGTGCAGGTCGGCGTGCCGGATGACAGCGGCAACGCCTCGGCAGCGGAGGCTACCGCCTCCGGCGAAGGCGGCGTTGCGAGCATCAGCGTCGGCGCGTCGGATGGCAGGATAAGCTTGCGTGGCAGCGCCGTTGCGCGCGCCACAGGCACGGACAGCGACGCGCAGCTGCACCTGTGGACTGAAAAAATCATCGCCAGCGATCCGGCGCAGGCCGATCGCTTCGGCCAGATCGTCGTGGAACAGGATGTGGTGTCGGACGCGAGCGGCCTGCGGTCGAGCGCGCAACTCGACGTCGAGGTGTTGCAGGGGGCGCTGTTCATCCAGCGCGATGCCGACGCGAATGCGCTGGCCGACCATGCGGTCGCTGGCCTTGCGCTTGTCGCGGGACACAACGGCGAAGATTACCGGCAGTTGCCGTCGACACCGGCGAACCAGTCGCCGTCCGTGATCGGGCAAGGTTTCCTGTCGGTCCAGCGAAATCTGGGCGCGAGAGCGCACGGGTATGAGAGCACCGCGTGGGTCACCGCCACGTCGGTGGGCGGCGACCTGCTGCTCGGCGGCCTGTTGCAGGCGCTGGCGCTGGGCGAGTCATCGTTTGCCTATGCGCTGGTGCAGGCACGCAATGACGGCAACGTCCAGATGCATGGCATCGACCTGCGGGCGGAGAATTTCCAGGCTTTGTCGCAGGTCATCGTCTACGCGGAGCACGGAAGCGCGCTGGTCGACGGCGATGTGTCCGTGGCAGGCGCAGGCCAGACGGCAAGCGCGACGTTGCATGTGCATGGCGCCGCCGGCGACACGACGATCACCGGCGGCGTCACGCTGTCCTGCACAGGCGTGCAGGGAAAGACCATGTTCTGGTTCAGTTCCGCGCAGATTGGCGATGTCACCGGCGCCGGCGACGCGGCCATAGGCGGTGCAATCGCGGCCCAGGCCTCGGGCGCGAACAGCACCGTCATCGTGCACATCGGCTCCGAATCCGGCAGCGCCGTGTCGATAGGCGGCGGGGCTGACATTATTGCCAGCGGCTCGGGCGCTCGCGTCAACCTGGACATCGTCGGTGCATCGACCGCGACCTCGCCAACCGCCGTCGATATCGCAGGCGACTTGCGCCTGTTTGCGTTCGGGGAAGGCAGCGTGATCAGCGCCAGCGCACGGTCAACGACGGGCGGTGTGCATATCGGTGGCGACGTCGACATCACAGCCGCCGGCCTGCGCAGCGAGATACGGAATGACGACGCCGTCGACCAGCGCATGGCCATCCGCGCCACCGCCGGCGACCTGTTGATCGACGGCGCAGTCACGCTGCAGGCCAGCGGCGACCATGCCAGCGTGAAGGCGTTGCTGGGCGCGCCCGAAGGATTGCTGCAGACCGGCGGCGACCTCGGCGCGCTGGCCTCCGGTTTTGAAAGCGAGCTTCATCTGCTGGTGAGCGGCGCAAACATCGAGGTGCAGGGCGACGTGAATGCGATGGCGGTGGGCGCGGGCAGCACGCTGGAATTCGACTGGGGCCTGTCGAACGGCATCACGCCCACCGGCACCCTGGTCGACGGCCGCATCGCGATGGTCGCCGACAGCGGAAGCGGGGATGTCGCCGGCGCGACCTTGCAGGCATCGATCGCGATGCTTCATCTGCAGCTTGTCGCCGCAGAATTTCAGGGCGTGGCCGGCGGCCTGCTGGTCGATGCGCGCCATTCGGGCGACCAGGCAACGGTCGACCTGACGCTGTCGAATTTCGGCGGCCATGCCGAACTGGGCGTCGCCGGTTCGGCCGGTGAGGCCAGCCTGAATTTTGCCGGCCTGCTGGCCTCGGACATCACGATAGGTTTCACCGGGACGATGGGACAGGCGACGATAGGCATGTACCTCGATGCCGCCGATGACGCGACACTGACAGCAGAGGAAATACTGGAGCGGATCACCGTGGTCTCCGGCTTCCGGGCCGACGGCGCGCACGACCAACTCGATTTCGCCGCGCTGAATTTGGGCTCGAACACCGTCAACGAGTATGACAACCTGCAGGCGCTGGTCAATGCGGCAGACCAGTCGCTCGATGGCGTGGCGCAGGTTTTCGCTGGCAGGTTCAACGGCGATACCTACATCGCATTCGACATCGACGGTGAAGGATTCACCGGCATGATGGAACTCGATGGCGTCGACCAGCAGCAGGCCAGCTACCTCACGTCGACCGGCGCGCCGGCCTGAACCGGGGCCGGCCCGGTCTCCAGCTGTTCGGCCAGCTTCTCGCGGTCCAGCCCGCCGACCCAGCGCGCGACCACCAGCGTCGCCACGCCATTGCCAACGAGATTGGTCAGCGCGCGCGCCTCGGACATGAAGCGGTCTATGCCGAGGATCAGCGCGAGGCCGGCGACCGGCACCGCATTGGTCGAGCTTAATGTTGCGGCCAGCACGATGAAGCCGCTGCCGGTGATGCCGGCCGCGCCCTTCGAAGTGAGCAGCAGCACCGCGAGCAGCGCCAGCTGCTGCCACAGCGACAGCGGCGTGTCGGTCGCCTGCGCGATGAACACTGCGGCCATCGTCAGGTAGATCGAGGTGCCGTCGAGGTTGAATGAATAGCCGGTCGGTACCACGAGGCCGACCACCGACTTCTCCGCACCGAGCCGCTCCAGCTTTTGCATGATGCGCGGCAGCGCCGATTCCGACGACGAGGTGCCGAGCACGATCAGCAGCTCTTCGCGGATATACGCGATGAACTTCCAGATGCTGAAGCCATGCAGCCGCGCGACCGTGCCCAGCACGATGGCGACGAACAGCAGGCAGGTCAGGTAGAAGCCGCCCATCAATTTGCCGAGCGAGACCAGCGAGCCGACGCCGTACTTGCCTATCGTGAAGGCCATCGCGCCCAAGGCGCCGATGGGTGCGACCTTCATGATGATGCCGACGACGCCGAACAGCGCCTGCGAGCATTGCTCGATCAGTTCATACAGCCGCGTGTTGCGGCCGCCCATGTGGTGCAGCGCGAAGCCGAACAGCAGCGCGAACAGCAGCACCTGCAGTATCTCGCCCTTCGCGAATGCATCGACCACGGTGGTCGGGATCACGTTCATCACGAAGTCGAGCGCGCTCATCGCCTTGCCGGACGCGGTGTAGCTTGCGATCGCCTGCGTGTCCAGCGTGGCCGGGTCGACGTGCATGCCTGCGCCGGGCTGCAGCAGGTTGACCACGACGAGTCCGACCACCAGCGCCAGCGTGCTGACGATTTCGAAATAGACCAGTGCCAGCCCGCCGGTCTTGCCAACTTTCTTCAGGTCTTCCATGCCGGCCACGCCGACGACGACGGTGCAGAAGATGATCGGCGCCAGCATCATCTTCACCAGCCTGATGAAGCCGTCGCCGAGCGGCTTGAGCTTGACCGCGGATTCCGGCGCATAGTGGCCGAGCAGCACGCCGACCAGCACGGCAAAGATCACTTGCGCATACAGCGACTTGTACAGGGGACGGGAATCAGCGTTCATGGTCGTGTCCGGGAAAAAGACGGTGGCGCATTATGGCCGCCGCATCAGCGGCTGTTGGAGGAACTTTTCAGTTGTCGCATTAATTGCATGCGACGATGCGCGTTCTCGGCAGCCAGCGACTGGCAAGCGAGTGCGGCATCGCCGCCATTCGCCACAAGCTTGTCGGCGAAACGGTTCTCTGCGATCACGGGCACGTCGTTCGCGAATTTCTGCGCGAGCAGGCGCTGTCCGTTGCGGAAGTCGGCGCGGTACTTGTGCGGCAGCTCGCGCTCGACGTCGTTCACGCATTGCAGCAGCACCGGCACCTCGACGTTCGGGCAACGGCTGCGCTTCAGGTAGTGCATCTCGTGGCAGGCCTGCAGGTAGCCGGCGGCGGCTACGCCCAGCTCATCGGCGCTGGAAGCCGGCGCGCCGCAATTGGCCATGCAGACGATCAGTGTGGTCAACATCGGATAGCCCGTCGGTAGGATGCTGCGTTGGCAATGGAGCGCGTAGAATTCGCGCTTCTGTTTATCTTTCGCCTCAGCGCGGATTCAGGCATGGCACCCTACACACGGCTGATTTGCGGCTGCGTCATTCTAGCAGCGCTCGGCAGCGCGCATGCCGCGCTGTACGACGAGATCCAGGTATACGACGATACCGTCAATGCGCCCGGCGAGTTCGGCCTCGAGACCCACATCAACACCACGCCGCGCGGTCGCAAGACGCCGGACTGGCCCGGCGAGATCACGCCCAACCACGGCACGCGCGTGACCGCAGAATTCTCGTATGGCCTGACCGAGACCCTGGAGGCCGGCCTTTACCTGCCGTCGAACATCGACGCACAGGGTAACTATGACTTCGCCGGCCCGAAGCTGCGCCTGAAGTGGGTGCCGGGGCGCGCGCCTGAAGGCGGCTGGTTCTACGGCCTGAACTTCGAATTCGAGAAGCTCGGCCGCCGCTTCGAAGAGTCGTCGACCGGCATCGAGCTGCGCCCCATCCTCGGCTATCGCGGACGCGACTGGTTCTTCGCGACCAACCCCGTGCTCGAGTACTCGCTCGACAAGGGATATCGCGGCGGTGGCTTCGATTTCGCGCCGTCGGTGAAAGTCACGCGCAAGGTGGCCGATGGCGTGGCGGCCGGCATCGAGGCGTACAGCGAACTGGGCAAGCTTGCGCACTGGTCGCCGTCAGCCATTCAGCAGCATACGCTGTATGTGGTCACGGATGTCGAGCGCGGCGACTGGGCGTTCAACTTCGGGATAGGACGCGGCCTGAACGGGCAGACTGACCGCTGGACGCTGAAGGGCATCATCGAGTTTCCGCTTCGCTGAGCAGCGCCCGGTTGGGTCCGTCGCTGCCGCCGGATTTTGTGCAGCGCGTCGTTTGCGGCTCATTAAGCCCGCAGCGCCTCGCGCCCCCGCAAATCCGAAGTGATCGCGGCTACACTCGTTGCACAACAAGAAGGCACCACACAAGCCTCTCGCTTTCACTTGGAATGACACTGATCCGGACGACGTTTGGAGGGGAGCGCATGGTCCAGTTGATCCAGCCAGCCGATTTGCCCAAGTGGGTACCGGGGCAGGTGCTTGAATCGAGCGAGGGATTGGGCTGGCAGGGCGTGGGCCTGCGCTGCTACCGCTACCGGCCGATGGATGTCGAGGTGCCGGCGCTGTCGCATTTCACGATAGTCGCCTACAAGCGCGGCAGCACGCGGATGGCGCGCCGCTTTGACGGCCGCTGGACGCACACCGAATGCCATCCCGGCGAAGTGTCGCTGCTGACGCGCTCGCAGCACTCCCACTGGCAATGGACCCACGAGATCGACGTGCGGCATGCGTATCTGTCGGAAAAGACCGTGGCTGCGGTCGCCGCCGACATGCTGGAGCGTCCGATCGCGGACGTGCGCCTGCATGACCTGCTGAACGTGCGCGACTCGGTGGTGACCGGCATCGTCGACGCGATCGCGGACGAGACCGGGCGGCGCGCAGCGGGCGGCACCCTGTGCGTGGAGGCACTTGGCATCCAGCTGTCGGTGCACCTGTTGCGCAAGTACGCGTCGGTGTCCTGCAGCGAGCCGCGTGACGCGGGTAGCCTCGCGCCGGCGCTGCGGCGTCGGCTCGCCGACTATATCGAGACCCGGCTGCAAGAAAAGATCACGCTCGATGCGCTGGCGGCCGAGGCCGGGATGGGCGTCTGGACCTTCAGTCGCCGCTTCAGGAACACGTTCGGCAAAGCGCCGCATGCCTATGTGGTCGAGTGCCGCGTCGAGCGCGCGAAAAAGCTCATTGAGCAAGGTTCGCTGCCGGTGAAGGCCATCGCATCGGCCTGCGGTTTTGCGGACCAGGCGCACCTGACGCGCGTGATGCAGCAGCGGCTCGGCATGACGCCGGGTGCGCTGCGCCGCGCCGGCTGAAGCCGGCCTGCGCCTGCAAGTATTTCTTCAAAAGCTTCCCCTGTCCGTTCAAGACCCGCTGCCCGCTTCGCTCCTACAGTGAATGTCGGTGAGGAGACTCTTCACCGCACAACTGAAAAATCAGGAGACGACATGACAGAAACTGTTGAGGCCACTGTGCCGGACAAGGAAGGGGCGAAGCAAACGCAGCTCGATGCGCTGGTGATCGGTGCTGGCTTTTCCGGCCTGTACCAGCTGAAGAAGTTGCGCGACATGGGCATGAACGCGCGCGCCTGCGAGGCCGGCTCCGGCGTCGGCGGCACCTGGTACTGGAACCGCTATCCGGGCGCCCGCTTCGACTCGCAGGCAGAGATCTATCAGTACTGGTTCGACAAGGAGCTGTACGGCGCATGGAAACCCAGCGAGCGCTTCCCGGCGCAGCCCGAGACCGAGCGCTGGATGAACTTTGTCGCCGAGCGGCTCGACCTGAAGAAGGACATACAGTTCAATACCAGGATCGTGTCCGCCCATTACGACGAAGACCGCGGCCGCTGGGAGGTGAAGACCGACAAGGGCGAGACCATCGACACGCAGTACCTGATCGCCTGCACTGGCATGCTGTCGGCGCCGCTGACGGATCGTTTCCCAGGGCAGTCCTCGTTCAAGGGCGAGATCCATCACACCGGCCGCTGGCCGAAGGGCGGCGTGGACCTGAAGGGCAAGCGCGTCGCTGTGATCGGCATAGGCGCGACCGGCATACAGGTGATACAGACCATCGCGCCCGAGGTCGGCGAGCTCAAGGTGTTCGTCCGCACGCCGCAGTACGTGGTGCCGATGCGCAACCCGAAATACAGCGACGAAGACTGGGGCAATTTCATCGAGCGCTTCGATGAGCTCAAGGCGCGCGTGCAGAAGACCTTCTCCGGGATGGACTACGACTTCGAAAATGGCTCGTGGTTCGACAACACGCCGGAGCAGCGCCTCGCAGTGCTCGAGAAGCAGTGGGCCGACGGTTCGCTGTCGATGTGGCTGGCCACCTTTCCCGAGATGTTCTTCATTCCCGAGGTCAGCGACGAAGTATCGGAGTTCGTGCGCAACAAGATGCGCGAGCGCCTGAAGAACGACCCCAAGCTGTGCGAGATGTTGATACCGAAGGACTACGGTTTCGGCACGCACCGGGTGCCGCTGGAGACCAACTACCTCGAGGTCTACCTGCAGCCGAACGTGGAGGCGATCGACTGCAAGCAGACGCCGATCGAGGCCATCGTGCCCGAGGGCGTGCTGACTGCCGATGGCAAGGTGCATGAGGTCGACGTGATCATCATGGCCGTCGGCTTCGATGCGGCCACCGGCGCGCTGACCCGCATCGACATTCGCGGTCGCGACGGGAGATCGCTGAAGGAAGAGTGGAAGGAAGACGTGCGCACCGCGATGGGCCTGCAGGTGCACGGCTACCCGAACCTGTTCATCACCGGATCGCCGCTGTCGCCATCGGCAGCGCTGTGCAATATGCCGACCTGCCTGCAGCAGATGGTGGACTGGATCAGCGACTGCATCTCGTACGCGAAGAGCCACGGCAAACAGGTGATCGAGGCGACGCGGGAGTTCGAGGAACAGTGGGTCAGGCATCACGACGAGACCGCGGCGGCCACGCTGGTCACCAAGACCGACTCCTGGTACATGGGCTCGAACGTCGACGGCAAGCCGAGGCGCCTGCTGTCTTACATCGGCGGCGTCGGCAACTTCCGCAGGCAGTGCGACGAGCAGGCCGAAAAAGGCTATCCCGGCTTTGCGATGCAGTGAATCCCACGACACAAAGGAAAATGACATGAGCGAAAAAAACCTGCAATCCATACTCGACACGCAGCTGGCGTACCAGACACAGCGCCACGGCGGCGTGCCGGGCGTGGTCGCGATGGCGACCGACCGCAACACGAACTTCTATGAAGGCGCGGCCGGCGTGCGCGAGCTTGGCAAGGACGAGAAGATGACTGCGGACTCGGTATTCGCGATCTTCTCCACCACCAAGGCGATGACGGGCACGCTGGCCATGCAGCTGGTCGAGGAGGGCAAGATCAGCCTGAACGACAATGCCGGCACCTACGCGCCCGAGATCGACAAGCTGGAGGTGCTCGACGGCTTCGATGGCGACGGCACGCCGCGCACGCGGCCGCCAAAGCGCAAGATCACCATCAACGACCTGCTGCTGCACACCTCTGGCCTGTGCTACGAGTTCTTCGCCGAAGGCGACCTGAAGTACCGCACTGCGAAGGGCATACCGAGCATCGTGTCGAACAGCTTCGATGCGATCAATGTGGCGCTGATGCACGACCCGGGCGAGGCCTGGACCTATGGCGTGAACATCGACTGGCTCGGCCGCGTGATCGAGGGCGTGCGCGACAAGCGGCTCGGCGACGTGATGCGCGAGCGCCTGTTCGAGCCGCTCGGCATGCAGGAGATCGGCTTCACGATGACCGACGCGATGAAGGCGCGCCGCGCGACCATCCACGACCGAGCGCCGGACGGCAAGCTGACGCCGCTGCCCGAGCTCGTGCTGCCGCATCCGACGCCGATGGACATGGGCGGCCATGGCCTGTACGCGACAGTGGGCGAGTACATGAAGTTCATTCGAATGATCCTCAACGACGGGCAGGGCGAAAACGGCCGCGTGCTGAAGCCGGAGACGGTCGCGATGATGGCCGGCGACGGCCTGCAGAAGATGGGGCTGTCGGTGGGAGCGTGGCCGACCTCGATACCTTCGCTGACCAATCCGGGCGAGTTCTTCCCGGGGACCGACAAGGGCTGGGCTTACACCTTCATGGTCAATCGCGAGGACGCGCCGACCGGCCGCCCCGCCGGCTCGCTGGCGTGGGCCGGACTGGCTAACAGCTACTACTGGATAGACCGCAAGAACGGCATCGGCGGCTACTGGGCGACCCAGCTGCTGCCTTTCCATGACTGCGCGTCGTATCCGGGCTTTGTCGAGTTCGAGACCGCGGTCTACAAGCATCGCCGCTGAGCGATGGGGTTTTCGTCCCCGTCGCCGGAGAGGGGCGGTGTGGGGCGAGCCCTGTCCCGGACCGGCGGCTATATGCCGCTCGGCCAGGTTTCCGGCATGTCCTCGTCGCCGCGCAGGCGGCCGCGATCCAGCGGACGCAGCGCCTGCGTTTGGTCGATGTGCACGATGGCGTCGAACTGCGCCGCGATGTCGGCTTCGAAATAGTGGCTCCAGCGTTCGGTGTCGGGCCGGTAGATGACGCCGATCGCGCGCTCGAGCCGCGATCCGCATGACGGCGCGCCTCGCAGCTTCAGCAGGAAGGATGGCAGGCCGGTGCGATGGAACAGGTGCTCGTGGCTTTCCGCGAGTGACGGCATGACTTGCTTGCGCTGCGCAGGATCGTCCCACTGGTTTGCCGCCGTGACCTCTCCCGCATGCGTGGTGAAGCCGAGCAGGAAGCTGTCGCCCGGAGCGCAGCGTTCACGCACCAGCTGCCCGAGGTTCAGCTCGCCGTGCCAGCCCATTTCGGTTGCCCGTGCATCGCCGATATGCGAGTTGTGCGCCCATACGATGATCTTCGCCGCTCGTCCGTGGCGGCTGCCGAGGTGCTCGCGCAAGGCGAACAGGGTGTCGGCCATGTGCGAGTCGCGCACGTTCCATGAGCTGTCGCTGCTGCGGAACATCGCGCGGTAATACGCCTCGGCGTTTTGCGCGACGCGCGCGTTCTGCTGCGCGAAGAAAAGTTCGTCGGCGGCTCCGGGGCCGTCGATGCGCAGGTATCGGCCCGCATCGTCGAGCATGGCCTTCAGCTGCCGCACCACCTCGGCCTCGCAATCCTTGCGCAGGCCGAAGCTGGTCGAACGGCCATAGCGCTGCGGCTCGTCGGCCAGGTGATCGAAGCAGCCATAGCGCTCGCGCGCCTGCGCTGCCGCTGCCGGATCGACCTGCTGCAGGTAATGCACGACCGCGTGCATGGAATTGCGCAGGCTGTACAGGTCGAGGCCGAAGAAGCCCGCGCGCTCATCCGGCGCGCGCGCTGCATTGTGCGCGTGCAGCCATTCCAGCAGCTGCACGATGCGCTCATTGCGCCACATCCAGAGCGGAAAGCGCCGGAACGCGCGCAGGCTGTCGCGCGCGCTTTCTTCCGCTGCGGATCCGACCACCCAGCGATGCGCGCGCAGCGCGTCAGGCCAGTCGGCCTCGACTGCGATCGCGTCGTAGCCCTTTTTCTCGATCAGGCGCTGGCTGATGCGCAGGCGCGCCGCATAGAACTCGTCACTGCCGTGCGTGGCCTCGCCAAGCAGCACCAGCGACGCGTCGCCTATCGCGCCCAGCAATGCGTCCCAGTCGCCCGCGATATCGACCGGGATGGCCTGCGCCCGCAGTTGCGTGATCAGGCTGTCATTGTCCATCTGCGAGCGACGTGCTGCCGTGGCGATAGTTCCCTTCAGCTTTCGTCGGACAGCGGCGACATGCTTGCTGTGATTCAGCTTTTCCGGCGGGAACTTAATTCCGATGCCGGGGCTCAACAGCAGGTAAGCATCTTTGCTGATAGGAAAAAATGAAAACCTTGCTGACCACGACACTCACCGCCGCTGCCCTGATGTTCGGCGTCCCCGCTTCTGCCGACACCGGCGCAACGCTCACGCCCAAGGGCGCGACCGGCAACTTCACGATGACTTTCCAGGATGAGTTCGGCGGCAGCGCGCTCGACAGGAACAAGTGGAACGACCACATGTGGTTCGAGGCGCAGAACGCAACCGTCAATTACCGCGTCGACAAGGGCCTGCTCGAAGTCTGGCCGCAGCGCGATGCGACTGGCAAATTCTTCAACCGCACGCTCGACACCGACGGCAAGTTCAGGCAGCAGTACGGCTTCTTCGAGGCCGAGATGAAGCTCCCGGTCGGCAAGGGCACCTGGCCCGGCTTCTGGCTGTACAACCATGACCTGCCGGCGTATCCGGCCAAGCGCCCCGAGATCGACATCATGGAAGCGTATGCCGGCGGCGGCGCGGGTTCGGGCTGGTCGGACGCGAATCTTCATCCGACCGCGTTCGCGTCCACCGTGTGGATAGACGCCGGCACGCTCGGCGGCACCAAGATGCAGGCCACGCCCGACCTGTCCGCCGCCTTTCATACCTACGGCGTGGACTGGCAGCCGAACCGCATCACCTTCTACTTCGACGGCAAGCCGTTCGCGGTGGTCGACAAGCCGATGACGGATCCGCTGTATCTCGTGATCTCGATGTGGTTCGGCTCGGCCAGCGGCAAGCCCGATGCCTCCACGCCGACCGGCGCGTCAAATGCGCTGCAGCTCAATTACGTGCGCGCGTGGACGCGCGGCTGATGCCGCAGCACGATCCCGCGTCAGCGCGGGATCGGATGCTGGCCGATGAAGCGGCGAATCTCGCGCAGCGTCTCGGCCGGTTTCTCGTCCGGGATGAAGTGGCCGCAGTCGAGCGACTTGCCGCGCACGTCGCTGGCCACTTCGCGCCAGTCATTCAGGCAGTCGAACAGCTTGTGGATCACGCCGCGCCGGCCCCATAGCGTCAGCAGCGGCATCTTCAGCTTGCGGCGGCGGTCCTTGCGGTCATGCTCGAGGTCGATGGTGCCGGCGGCGCGGTAGTCCTCGCAGCTCGCGTGCACCGCCTTCGGGTCCTTGAACGCGTTCACGTACTCGGCCAGCGCGGCCTTGGCGAACGGCGTGAGGTCAGGCTCCGAGCGGCCGATCATGCCGATCAGGTTGAACGGCACTATCCCCTGCAGCATCTTCTCCGGCAGCGGCGCGGGCTGCAGCATCTGGAACCAGTGGTAGTACGCGGTCGCAAAGCGTATGTCGGTGCTCTCGAACATCTTCAGCGTCGGCGAGATGTCGAGCACGGTGACCGTCTGCACGCGCTCACCATGGTCCTTCGCGAGCCGGTGCGCGACACGGCCGCCGCGGTCATGGCCGACGAGGTGGAAGCGCGTATGGCCGAGCTTTTCCATCACCTCGACCATGTCCTGCGCCATCGCACGTTTCGAGTAGTTCGAATGGTCGGGCAGTCCCTTCGGCTTGGACGAGCCGCCGTAGCCACGCAGGTCAGCGCAGACCACGGTGTAATGCTTCGCGAGTTCGGGCGCGACCGCATGCCAGCACGCCATCGTCTGCGGATAGCCGTGCAGCAGCAGCACCGGCTCGCCTTCTCCCTTCGTGATCACATTGATCGTGGCGCCGCTGGTGCGGATGCGCTTTTGCGTGAAGCCGGGGAACAGGCTCATCGAAGTCTCCATGATTATTTTTGGTGTCGCTGCGCGAGGCCTTTCATTTGACGGCGGATAACCTCGCTGGCATGATCGGCGATCGATCGCGCATCATAGCAGCGCTGCGCGCACATAAAACCATAACGAGAGACAGACATGCGCGAACCCGAGCCGGCGACCGACGCCGCCAGCGGCGACGACCGTAGCGCCGGTCGCAATTCGACGGGCAGGATCCTCTTCGCGAGCCTGATCGGCACCACCATCGAATACTTCGACTTCTACATTTTCGGCACTGCGGCAGTGCTGGTGTTTCCGAAGCTGTTCTTCGCGTCGTCGGATGCGACGATGGCCACGCTGCAGTCGCTGGCCACGTTCGGGCTGGCCTTCGTCGCGCGCCCGGTGGGCTCCGCGCTGTTCGGGCATTTCGGCGACCGCATCGGACGCAAGGCGACGCTGGTCGCGTCGCTGCTGACGATGGGACTGTCGACGGTGCTGATCGGCCTGCTGCCGCCGTATGCATCGATAGGCATCGCAGCGCCCTTGCTGCTGGCGCTGCTGCGCTTCGGGCAGGGGCTGGGACTCGGCGGCGAATGGGGCGGCGCGGTGCTGCTGTCGACCGAGAACGCGCCACCGGAAAAGCGCGCGTGGTACGGCATGTTCCCGCAGCTCGGCGGCCCGATCGGCTTCTTCCTGTCCGGCAGCGCCTTCCTGCTGCTGACCACGCAATTGCCCGAGGCGGATTTCCTCGACTGGGGCTGGCGCATTCCGTTCGTGTCGAGCGCGCTGCTGGTGCTCGTCGGGCTGTACGTGCGCCTGAACATTAGCGAGACGCCGGAATTCCGCGCGGTGCTCGAGCGGCACGAGCGGGTCAGGGTGCCGATCCTGTCCGTGGTCACGCGCCACACGCGAGCGCTGGTACTGGGCGCGGTGGCGGGCATGGCGCAGTTCGTGCTGTTTTACCTGCTCACGGTATTCACGTTGAGCTGGGCCACGCGCTCGCTGGGTTATGCGCGGCATGAATTCCTGCTGCTGCAATTGATCTCGGCGGCCTTCTTCGCGATGTTCATTCCCTTGTCCGCGAGGCTCTCCGACAAGCGCGGAATGACGTCCGGCCTGATGGCGGGAACGATAGGCATCATGGCGCTCGGCCTGGTGCTCGGCCCGCTGCTGCAGGCGGGCAGCCTGTCGACGGTGATTGCGCTGTCGATCGGCATGGCGCTGATGGGCGCGAGCTTCGGGCCGCTGGGCGCGCTGATGGCGGGACTGTTCCCGGCCGAGGTCCGCTACACCGGTGCTTCGCTGGCCTTCAACCTGTCCGGCATCCTCGGCGCGGCGTTCGCGCCTTATGTGGCGACCTCGCTGGCCACCGAGTTTGGCCTGCAGTTCGTCGGTTACTACCTGTCGGCGATGGCGGGCATCAGCCTGCTGGCGCTGCTGATGATCAGGCGCGTGCCGGTGCGCGCCATGGAGAATGAATGAGTAACGAAGTCAACATTCATCGCGCAGCCGAGGCGCTGCTGCAGATGTGGCAGCAGCGCTCGCGCTGCGACGGTTTGCCGGCCGAGGTCCGTCCGCGCGACCGGCGCGAAGGCTATGCGGTGCAGCAGGCGCTGACCGCGACGCAGCCCTATGCGCTGTTCGGCTGGAAGATCGCGGCGACCAGCGCCGCCGGCCAAAGCCATATCGGCGTCGACGGGCCGCTTGCCGGCCGGCTGTACGCTGACCGCATTTTGCAGGATGGCGCGCAAGTCTCGCTGCACAATAACCTGATGCTGGTCGCGGAGATCGAGTTCGCGTTCCGCTTCGCGCGCACGCTGCCGCCGCGCGAACGCGCGTACACGGTCGATGAAGTGCTGGACGCGGTGGCCTGTGTGCATCCGTCCATCGAGGTGCCTGATTCGCGCTATGCAGATTTCGTCACGGCCGGCGCGCCGCAGCTGATCGCCGACAACGCCTGCGCGAACCTGTTCGTGCTCGGGCCGCGCGCCGATGACTGGCGCGGCTTTGATTACCTGAATGAGCCGGTCGCGGTGACGCTCAACGGGCAGCCGGTGGATGCGGGATATGGACGCAATGTGCTCGGCGACCCGCGCGTCGCGCTGGCATGGCTGGTGAATGAAGTGTCGTCGCTCGGCATTGCGTGCGAGCCGGGACAGGTGGTGACGACCGGCACCTGCCGCGTGCCCGTGACGGTGAAGCCGGGAGACAGCTTGCATGCGGATTTCGGCGTGCTAGGCAAGGTCGGCTGCCGCTTCGCATGAAAAGACCCGTCGCAAGGCGGCGGGTGACATCCAACGCAAGGGACGGTCGATTCAGCGCGCGCCGGCGAGCTTGCGCTGGCGGCGCTGCCAGGCGGCCCAGCTGACGGCCGCGCTGGCCAGCCAGCCCTTCGCCCGCTCGTTCATCGATGTTGCGGGCGCGGTCTGCCCGGGCTGC
>JACCDH010485206.1_pt1 | contig 16141 bp, 5 predicted proteins | sample 7442481 | NCBI WGS metagenome assembly JACCDH01 (sample SAMN15323433, study PRJNA562643) | freshwater metagenome | isolation source: river surface water | place: USA:Blue River Watershed | collected 2017-08-15
CACAAACCAGAAAGAGATGGTCTTTTCTGTGAGCGTATTTTCGGACCCGTTAAAGATTACGAATGTGCTTGTGGAAAATATAAAAGAATTCGCTACAAAGGAATCGTTTGTGACCGATGTGGTGTAGAAGTAACAGAGAAAAAAGTACGTAGAGATAGAGTAGGACACATCAACTTGGTGGTGCCAATTGCTCATATCTGGTATTTTAGATCGTTGCCTAACAAAATTGGCTATATTTTAGGATTGCCTTCTAAGAAATTAGACATGATTATTTACTACGAAAGATACGTAGTAATTCAAGCAGGTATTGCTAAAAATGCTGAAGGCGAAACCTTACAACGTTTGGATTTCCTTACAGAAGAAGAGTATTTAAATATTTTAGATACCCTTCCAATGGAAAATCAATATTTAGACGATAACGATCCAAATAAATTCATCGCTAAAATGGGTGCTGAATGTATCATGGATTTATTAGCACGTACTAATTTAGATGAATTATCATATGAATTGCGTCATGCCGCTAATAACGAAACGTCTAAACAACGTAAAACAGAGGCGTTAAAACGTTTGAATGTAGTAGAATCATTCCGTGAATCAAACTACAACAGAGAAAACCGTCCAGAATGGATGATTTTAAAAGTAATTCCGGTGATTCCACCAGAATTGCGTCCGTTAGTGCCATTGGATGGAGGTCGTTTTGCTACGTCTGATTTGAATGACTTATACCGTAGAGTAATCATCCGTAACAACCGTTTGAAAAGATTGATGGAGATCAAAGCTCCAGAAGTGATCTTACGTAACGAGAAACGTATGTTACAAGAATCGGTAGATTCATTATTTGACAATACACGTAAAGCTTCTGCTGTTAAAACAGAATCAAACAGACCTTTAAAATCACTTTCAGATTCATTGAAAGGAAAACAAGGTCGTTTCCGTCAAAACTTATTAGGAAAACGTGTGGATTATTCTGCTCGTTCCGTAATTGTCGTTGGACCAGAAATGAAATTGTTTGAATGTGGTTTGCCAAAAGATATGGCTGCTGAACTATACAAACCATTCGTTATTCGTAAATTAATCGAAAGAGGAATCGTTAAAACGGTGAAGTCGGCTAAGAAAATTATCGACAAAAAAGAGCCTGTAGTATGGGATATTCTTGAGAATGTAATCAAAGGACATCCAGTATTGCTTAACCGTGCTCCTACGTTACACCGTTTAGGTATTCAAGCATTCCAACCAAAGTTAATTGAAGGAAAAGCAATCCAGTTACACCCATTAGTATGTACGGCGTTTAATGCCGATTTCGATGGTGACCAGATGGCGGTTCACTTACCTTTAGGTCCAGAAGCTATTTTAGAGGCACAATTGTTAATGTTGGCGTCTCATAATATCTTGAATCCTGCTAATGGAGCTCCAATTACCGTACCTTCTCAGGACATGGTATTGGGTCTGTATTATATGACCAAAGAGCGTTTGTCTACTCCAGAGCATAAAATTTTAGGCGAAGGCTTAACATTCTATTCTGCTGAAGAAGTAAATATTGCCTTGAACGAAGGAAAATTAGAATTGAATGCTCGTGTGAAAGTACGTGCTAAAGATTTTAATGAAAATGGAGAATTAGTTTACCAAATTATTCAAACTACTGCCGGTAGAGTATTATTTAATGAAGTAGTACCACAAGCAGCAGGATATATCAATGAAGTATTGACTAAAAAATCATTACGTGATATCATTGGTAAAATTTTAGCGGTAACAGATGTTCCAACTACTGCAGCTTTCTTGGACAACATGAAAGATATGGGATACAAGTTTGCATTCCGTGGTGGTCTATCGTTCTCGTTAGGGGATATTCGTATTCCAGAACAAAAAACAAAATTAATTGCAGATGCTAGAGAGCAAGTTGAAGGGATCTCAATGAACTATAACATGGGTCTTATTACCAATAACGAACGTTACAACCAAGTTATTGATATCTGGACTTCTGCTAATGCACAATTGACCGAATTGGCAATGAAAAATATCCGTGAGGACCAACAAGGTTTCAACTCGGTATACATGATGCTTGATTCGGGTGCAAGGGGTTCTAAAGAACAAATTCGTCAGTTAACCGGTATGCGTGGTTTGATGGCTAAGCCTAAAAAATCAACTGCTGGTGGTGGTGAAATTATTGAAAACCCAATTCTTTCTAACTTTAAAGAAGGACTTTCGATCTTAGAATATTTCATTTCTACGCACGGTGCGCGTAAAGGTCTTGCCGATACCGCTCTTAAAACAGCCGATGCGGGTTACCTAACACGTCGTTTACATGATGTATCGCAAGATGTAATTGTGAACTCGGTAGATTGTGGTACTTTAAGAGGAATTGAAGTTTCGGCTTTAAAGAAAAACGAAGAAATCGTAGAAACTTTAGGCGAAAGAATTCTTGGTCGTGTTGCTTTACAAAACGTTGTTAATCCATTGGATAATGAAGTTTTAGTTGAAGCGGGAGACCAAATTACAGAAGCGATCGTTAAGAAAATTGAAGCGTCTCCAATTGAAAAAGTGGAAGTGCGTTCGCCATTAACTTGTGAAGCTACTAAAGGAATTTGTGCTAAATGTTACGGAAGAAACTTGGCAACAGGAAAAATGACGCAAAAAGGGGAGGCAGTTGGTGTTATTGCAGCACAATCAATTGGTGAGCCGGGTACACAGTTGACGCTTCGTACGTTCCACGTAGGAGGGGTTGCAGGAGGTATCTCTGAAGAGTCTAGTATTGTGGCACGTTTTGGTGGTAAATTAGAAATCGAAGATTTAAAAACGGTTAAAGGAGAAGATGCTGAAGGTAATACCGTTGACATCGTAATTTCTCGTTCAACGGAATTAAAATTAGTAGAACCTAAAACAGGTATTGTATTAAATACACACTATATTCCTTATGGATCTAGCATTTTTGTAAAAGACGGTGACGTTGTAGAAAAAGGTGCTACCATCTGTAAATGGGATCCTTATAATGGGGTAATTATTTCTGAATTCACAGGAAAAGTAGCTTATGAAGATTTAGAACAAGGACAATCGTTCTTAGTTGAAATTGATGAGCAAACGGGTTTCCAAGAGAAAGTAATTTCGGAAGGAAGAAATAAAAAATTAGTTCCAACCTTATTGATTTATGGTAAAGACGGCGAATTAATTCGTTCGTATAACTTACCAGTTGGAGCCCACCTTATGGTTAATGATGGTGAGAAAATTAAAGCCGGTAAAATTTTAGTAAAAATCCCACGTCGTTCTTCTAAAACAGGCGATATCACGGGAGGTTTACCAAGAATTACCGAGTTATTAGAAGCTCGTAATCCATCGAATCCAGCAGTGGTTTCAGAAATCGACGGGGTAGTTACTTTTGGAAAAATCAAAAGAGGTAACAGAGAAATCGCTATCGAGTCTAAATTTGGTGAAGTGAAGAAATATTTAGTTAAACTTTCGAACCAAATCTTAGTACAAGAAAACGACTATGTGAAAGCAGGTACGCCACTTTCAGATGGTGCGATTACGCCAGAAGATATCTTAAGAATTCAAGGACCATCAGCTGTACAGCAGTACTTGGTAAATGAAATTCAAGAAGTATACCGTTTGCAAGGGGTAAAAATCAACGACAAACACTTTGAAGTGGTGATCCGTCAAATGATGCGTAAAGTAAGAATTGTGGATCCAGGAGATACCTTGTTCTTAGAAGATCAATTGGCACACACTAGTGATTTCCTTGTAGAAAACGATAAGTTATACGGAATGAAAGTGGTAGAAGAAGCGGGTGATTCTGAAAATTTAAAACCAGGTCAAATCATTTCTCCACGTCAGTTGCGTGATGAAAATTCGTTGTTAAAACGTAACGATCAAAACCTAGTTGTGGCACGTGATGTTATCACAGCTACGGCTACTCCAGTACTTCAAGGTATTACGAGAGCATCGTTACAAACGAAATCATTCATTTCTGCGGCATCGTTCCAGGAAACAACTAAAGTATTGAACGAAGCAGCGGTTGCTGGTAAAGTAGATACCTTAGAAGGATTGAAAGAAAATGTAATCGTTGGACATAGAATCCCAGCCGGTACCGGTATGAGAGATTATGACAATATGATTGTAGGTTCTAAAGAAGAATACAACGAATTAGTAGCCGCTAAAGAAGAATTTAATTACTAAGCGAAGCGCTAATCCAATACTAAAAAAGCCTAACAATTTATTTTGTTAGGCTTTTTTTTAATCAAATGGATTTTGTATTATTGCATATGATGACTGTGAAATGGAGTAGGGATTAGTGAAAAGGGATTAGAGAAAAGTGAAAAGGGATTAGTGAAAAGGGATTAGTTATAAGTAACAATTTCTCATCACCCAACACCCAACACCCATCACCCATCATCCAACACCCATCACCCATCATCCATCATCCAACACCTAACACCAATAAATATGGAAAACAACAACCCACAAGGGCAAATCAACATTGAGCTCGACGAGCATGTTGCCGAAGGCATCTATTCAAATTTGGCCATTATCAATCATTCCAACTCCGAGTTTGTGGTTGATTATGTAACCTTAATGCCGGGAGTACCCAAAGCAAAGGTAAAATCGCGCATCATTTTAACGCCGCAACACGCAAAACGCTTTCTAAAAGCACTGCAAGAAAACATCCACCGCTTTGAGGCAGCGCACGGTAAAATTGAAGAGGGCGAGCAACCTGCTATTCCTTTAAACTTCGGGCCGGCTGGACAAGCGTAATCATTTCATATGCTTCGTTTTTAAAAACTTGATTATTAGATTAATAGGTGCAAATTGTTGATATTATCCTATATTAACGAATTTATTACATATTAATCAACTGATGTTCGGGTTTTTTTTTAGTTTCATAATAATTGCACTGTTTTTCAAAAAAAAACGAATATTGCTATTGTTTTTTTATTTTATTTAACTATTTTTAACGCCTGTTTAATAATTAATTTCCTAACCTATAATACCTAATTATGAAAAATAATTACAATTCTTTTGACGACGGTAGATTTACCTGGTTCAAAAATGGTTTCGGGAATTCTGGGGTTTTGCCCTCTGAATCTCGATCTGTGGTCACGAAAGCTTCGTGGATTTTAGCGTTCTTTTTGCTGCTGTCATTTTCATTTGTACAGCAAGTAAGCGCTACAACATGTCCAAATGCTACCGTGATCGCGCCAAGTTCATTGCCTTTAAACAATGCTACTATTGTTTGTGGAACGGCTAATGATATTTCAAGTTCAACTATTGCAGCATCTGCGATAGGAGCGGGACTTAGTACTTCTTATATTGGAGGACTGGAGTCTGTGTATACGTTTACTCCAACTGCTACGGGGCTTTACTCCTTAGGTATTAGTGGGCAAACTTGGACACAGATTGCTGTTTTTAACGGTTGTCCTACTACTGCGGGTACTGCTTGTGTTGCTGCTGTTAATTCAAGTGCCAGCTCAAAAAATTTAACGGCTAACTTAACGGCTGGTGTAACGTATTTTATTGTATTTGATACTTTTCCATCACCAGCGAGTCCATGTCCTGGAACGTTTAGTTTGCTTCAGTTGTTGCCAAATACGGCTACAGCTATAGCTACAGGTGGTTTATGGAGTAACCCTGCAACTTGGGGAGGTACTTTGCCTAACCAAGCGAGTACGGTAGTGATTCCAGCTGGAGCCATTGTAACAATGGATCAAGCAGCTACTGCAGTTAGTGTTTCATTAAGTGGAACATTACAATGGAATTCATCTTCGAATGCTTTAACAGTTATTGAAGATTTTACAATCAACCCAACGGGAAGTTTGTTAGCCTACAATACAGGTAAAACGGGTCAAACAATTAATGTTGCTCGAAATTTTACTAATAACGGTTATGCCAATTTAGCTTTAGCAACTTTGGTATTTAACGGTACTGGTTCAACTTTAAGTGGATCAGGAAATTTTCAAGGAGGAACTTACGGAATTATTCGTAATTTATATTTTCAAAATACAGGTAGTAATGCCATCACAACCGATGAGAATTTAATTGTATCACAACAATTAAATCACTACGGTGGATCATTAAATACCAATGGTAAATTATTTATTGACAATACGGCTCAAGTGTACGGGCAATCGTTCAACAATCGTTTAGCGAGTGTTGCCGTAACCAATATGGGTTCTTTATATACTGTTGCTCCTGTTGTATTTGGAGCGTCAGTTACACAATATGCAAGTGGTGTTAGTGCTTCAGTTGGTACACGCTATGTAAGTGGAAATAATGTGTATTTGTGTACAGGTACAGGAACATTCAATGCTACGGCGCCAACATCTACTGATTTACAAGCTACCTTTACGACTAGTGGTCCTACTTTATTATATATAGGAACAATTGGAACAATTGGAACAAACTTACCATTCAATGGTACCTTGAGTTTGACAACACAATATTTCCATGGAAATAATGTATACCAAGCTTTAACTGCTACAGCAATTACTTCTGCTGCAAATATGCCAGTGCATACTTCTGGTGTAGTAAATAATTTACGTTACATTGGAACCGTAGCAAAAGTATCGCCTAATTTCGATGCGGCAACAGGTACGGTAAGAAGTTTATCGATTGTACAAAGAGGAACAGGCTTTACAACTGCACCGGCTATTGCCTTCAGTGTGGGTAATGTAGGTGGAACGGGTTCAGGTGCTGTGGCGACTGCTGTGGTATTTACCGAAATTGCTGGACCAACCAATAGTGCTTTCCAAAAAAGTGGGGGAGCGGCTACTATTTCAGGTGGTTTAACCATTAACAGTGATCAAGGAGCTAGCGTATTAGCACCAACCAATGAGCAAGCCTCTTCGGGTGTAGGTAACGTTTATGCTACCAATGGTGGGGTAAATTATACTGTAGCACCACAAGTTGGTTTTTCATTGCCAACCGCTTTAAATTTGGTTACGAATCCAGGTTCTGGATATACAACAACTCCTACAATTACTGTTACCGGTGGTAACTTGGTTGCGGGAACTGCTCTTACGTCTTCAAATTTTACAATTACAGTAAATAATGGAACTGTAGAATCGGTTTATGTATCAGGTGGTTCTGCTGTGTACTCTACGTTACCAACGTTAACTATTACAGGTAATGCAACCTTAGCGTTACCAGCCAACTGTTTGCCAGCGGCTACTGCTAATATCGGTGCTAATGGGCAATTGGTTAGCTTTACCATGACGAATGCAGGTTTTGGATACGTTGCAGCACCAACTGTTGGTGTGGGTACAACAGGTACTTATACTACTGTTGCAAGTGGACTTACTGCTCGTGTAGGATTGTATAACTTTACAACAAGTTTGTACGCGCCAACAACTGTGGCTGTGCCACAAGGTGAAGATGCGGCAATTCCTGCCAATCGTAAATTGAATGTATTATCTCTTTCTGGTAATGCAAAAGGGATGAACATAACATCAAACCTAATCATTTATGGTAGTGCTTTTTCACCACTTAGTCTTTCATCAAGTGATAATGGAGATGGAAACGTATTGAATTTAGGAGGAAACAACTTGTTGTTTACTTGGAACGGATACGGAGGAACATCGTCTTCTTTTGGAACGTTTAATGCATATATTAAAAACGGTTCTATGACCCTAATCGGTCGCGGTGGACCAAGTACATTTAGATATCCATTCTCTGGAACATTTACTTGGTATGCAGGAAGTACTCCTACTGCCAATTCAACAGGTTCAAACATTACAAGAGTAACCGTATCGGATACGGCTGCTCCAACTAATGCAACTTCAGGAACGGGTGTTGCAACAGGTGCTAGAGCATTTAGAGTGCAGTATGCAGATATCGCTACAGGTGTAACGCCTGCAGCGGGATTAAACCCAACGGTTACTTTAAATTATAACAGTCAAGATGCGTTAACAGGTACGCAAGATCAAATTTTTATATCGGAATCAAGTGCCTTAAACGGACCTTGGACATTGAGAAGTGTGGCTACAGGTACAGGTGCTTTACCAGCAACTGGTTCTAGAACTACGGCTACGGCTACACCAGGTCCAATCGTACCAACTAACAACCGTTTTTATTCTTGGTCGTATTCAACACCTATTATAACAACAGTAGCGCCATTAACAGTGTGTGCTAATTCAGGTACATTCACAATTACAGGTCAAAACTTATCAGGAGTTTCTCAAGTGCTTATTGGTGGAACACCAGTAACTACATTTACAATTGTATCCGATACATCTATTACAGGTTATGCCGGTAATGGAACAACAGGTACGGTTTCTGTAGTTAAAAATGGTTCAACTGTTACAGGAACAGATGTTGTAACTGTGTCGGCTTCGCCAGCTGCTCCAAGCGTTTCTCCAGCTACAGCTACAGTAAATTTAGGGGCTACAGTTACCTTTACTGCTTCTGGAACTGGTTCAACGTATAATTGGTATACCGTTCCAAATGGTGGTACACCAATCTTCACAGGAGCTACCTATTCAGCTCCAGCGTGTGCAACTTCAACGCTTTATGTAGCTTCAAATAACGGATCATGTGATGGAGCAAGAACTGCTGTAACGATCAATGTGAATCCAACGGCTATTACAGCTAGTGTGGCATCATTCTGTGGTGTAGGAGGAGCTACGGTTCTTACTGTTACGCCTAATGACCCATCGATTACGTATACTTGGGACAGTGTGGGTGGAAGTCCAACATTTAGTGCTACTACAGGTCAATCGGTAACGGTTAACATGTTAACAACTTCAGACATTAGAGTAACTGCTACAAAAGGAACATGTTCAACTACGCAATATCTTTCTATTGGAGTGTATGACTTACCTTCTGCTACTGTAACTACTACAGCTTCTGGAGTGTGTCCAGGTACTACGGCAACCATTGGATCTGGATTAAGTGCGGGTAACTTTACCGTTACTTCTATTCCTTATGCGGCTTCATCACCTCCTTCAAATGCAGGTGTTATCATGAATAACGGTACCGCTGTGCTTCCACTTTCTGGAGGATCTATGGATGATGGAGGATGGTCTAATATTCCAATTGGATTCAACTTTAATTATTTTGGAAATTCATTTACTTCAATTTCTGCAGGAACAAACGGATTATTAATGTTCGGAACACCTCCAGGTTATGGAACGGGTACAGGTCAATTGGGTCAATTTTCTTTTACAGGACCTCCATATTTCCCTAATACAAGTAACCCAGGTAATATCATTGCTTTAATGGCAACCGATTTACACATGGGAACAAATACTACAAATGCTTCTATAAAATATTGGACAGAAGGTTATGCGCCAAATAGAACTTTTGTTATCGAATATAGAAATGTGAATGGTTATTCATCAAATCCAAAAGCAACAGTTCAATGTCGTTTAATTGAAACGATTGGAGTTGTAGAAATTCATATTTTTGAGAAAACGTTTACAAATAATGCAATCGTTGGTTTACAAGATGCTACTAAAACTATTGGTGCAGTTGCTCCAGGTAGAGCAGGTGGTGCTTGGACAGTATCAACACCAGAAGCGTGGAGATTTAACCCTCCAGCAAATTACAATACAACATGGACAGCTACCGATGCGAATGGTACAACTACCATAGCTTCTGGAACAAACATATTTTCACAAACCGTTTCTCCGGCAATTACAACTACGTATTCGATTTCGTATACGAATCAAACAACAGGTTGTACCAATGCCCCAGGATCAGCGCAAGTGTTAATGACAGTATTAAACAATTATCCACCAGCAAACGTTTCAACGATTGCAACATCTAACTCAATTTGTTTTGGTGAATCAGTGGGATTAAGTTTAAGTTATACAGGAATTACGGATGGCTTAGTTTTCCAATGGCAATCAAGTGTTGACAACGGAACAACTTGGCAAGATATTGCTTCAGCAACGGCTACCACTTTAACAGTTACTCCAACAGTACCTACAAGATACCGTTGTAGAATGATTTCTTGTGGTGGTACACCAGGATACTCAAGTGTTTCTTCAGTTGTTTTTGGAAATAATATTACAGGAACTTCAGATGCAACACGTTGTGGAACAGGTACAGCTACCATCAACGCGTTATCAACTGCAGGATCAGTGGTTAACTGGTATGCAGCTGCTACTGGTGGACCATCAATAGGTACAGGTGTTATTTTCACAACGCCAACTATTGCTGCTACAACCACTTATTACGCTGCTGCAGTTTCTACAGCAACAGGAAGTTTAGGATTGGGTGCAGGTGGAACAACTTCTAGTTCTTCAGCTGCAAGTTTCTTACCAGGATTCTGGGGAGGTGCTAAAACACAATACATCATTAAAGCTTCTGAATTAATTCAAGCGGGATTAAGTCCGGGTGCTATTACTTCATTAGGTTTTGAACCAACAGATTCAGGTCAAACTTACCAAGGATTCAATGTTCGCATGGGTCACACTACTGCAGATGTTGCAGGTGCAAACTTTATTGCGAATACTGGTCTAAGTTTAGTATATACAGGAACACAAGCTGATCAAGGATTTACTCCAGTTGCTAATACAGTAAATAACTTAGCGTTTGGAACAGGAACAGGAACTGCAAGTAGTTTTGTATGGGATGGTGCTTCAAATATCGTAGTATCGATTTCATGGTCAAGAGTTCCTGCTGCTGCTACGTCAACTCCTACTACTATGAAAGTAGATAATGTTGGATTTGTTTCTACAAATTACACTTTAGATGATAATGCAACACCAGCTGAAATGGCAGACGTTTTGACAACTTTTGGAACATCGTCAAACAGACCACGTTTTATTTTCAACGGTCAAATTGCTTGTGCATCTCCAAGAGTGCCTGTAACGGTAACCGTTACTCCAGCTCCTGCAATTGCATTAAGCAGTGCAAGTGCAACAATTTGTAACGGTGCATCAACTGCTGCAGTTACAATTGCTTCAGGTGCAACTAATTATAATACATATAGTTGGTCTCCTGCTACAGGAGTTACTGGAAACAGTACAACAGGATGGATTTTCAATCCAACTGCTACAACTACTTATACTTTAACGGCTTCACAGTCGGCAGGTAGTCAATGTGCTATTACGACAACATTTACGGTTAATGTAAATGATTTACCAACAGCGATCACTATTACACCAGCTAATCCATCAGCGTGTGTGGGTGTAGTATTGCCAATGACTGCAACAGGTGGTAATTTTAGTCAAAATGCGTTTGCACAACCAATGGAAGTATTGCCAACAAACTTTGTAGCAAGTGCTAATGCAACTGCAACGCTCAATACTACGTATTTTGCACAAGGTGCAGCATCAGTATTGTTCAATGCAGGAACTAGTGCTAATGAAACGTATGAATTGAATCAAAATATTGATTTATCTAGTGCTGCTAGTGCAGTAGTTACGTTCAAACATATAGCTGCAATGGAAGCAGGGTTTGACTATGGTTATGTTGAATACTCTACCGATGGTGGAACTACATGGACTACTTTCACACCTGCAAATTATACAGGTACAGCATCAGCAACTATATTTAATGCTAATGCTAGATTTACTAAAAACAGTTATACAGATTGGAATACCGTTTTCACAACTTCTACTTCAACTCCGGGAACTGGTCCTGCGACTAGTTTATGGAAAACAGAGACTTTCACGGTTCCAACAGCTGCTTTAAGTAACCAGTTTAGAGTTCGTTTCCGTTATACAACTGATACAAGTGTTAACTACTTTGGATGGTTGATCGACGATGTAAAAGTTGTTAAAACACAAGGTAATATTACATGGTCTCCAGTAACCAACTTATATACAAATGCTGCTGCAACCGTTCCTTATACAGCTGGAACTTCTGCTTCAACAATTTATGTATTGCCAACTACTGTAGCGCCATTAACGTATGTAGCTACTTCAACGAATGGAAGTTCAGGATGTATTTCTACTGCTTCAATTACAGTTAGAGATGCTGTTGCTCCAGTGGTAGTAACGCGTCCAGTAACGGTTCAATTGAATGCTGCGGGTGCGGCTACTGTAACGGCTGCTCAAGTTAACAATGGATCAACTGATAACTGTAGTGTTGCTACTGTAACAGTAAGTCCTTCTACTTTCACTTGTGCTAACGTAGGTCCAAATACGGTAACATTAACAGTAACTGATGCAAGTGGTAACACAAGTACTGGAACTGCTGTTGTAACGGTTCAAGATTTAGTAGCGCCAACAGTAATTACAAGACCAATAACGGTATTGTTAAATGCGAATGGTCAAGCTTCAATTACTGCAGCTCAAATCAATAACGGTTCAACCGATAATTGTGGTGTGAATTCTGTAACAGTTAGCCCAAGTTCATTCACATGTGCTAACTTAGGTCCAAATACGGTAACACTTACGGTTACTGATGTAAATGGAAATACAGCTACAGCTACAGCTATTGTAACGGTATCCGTTGACTTCTCAATCACAGGAGATAATGATTTAGACGGTACACCAGACAATTGTGATCCAGATGATGATAACGATGGTGTATTAGATACAAATGATAATTGTCCTACACAAGCGAATACAAACCAAGCTGACAATGATAATGATGGTTTAGGTGATGCTTGTGATAATGATGATGATAACGACGGTGTGTTAGATGGTTACGACAATTGTCCAATGACCTATAACCCAGACCAAAGTGATATTGATAATGATGGATTAGGTGATATTTGTGATACAGTAGAAATCAACGTTTCTCAGGCAATTACTCCTGATGGAGATGGTGTAAATGATACTTGGTTTATCAACAACATTCAAAATCATCCAAACAATAGCGTTAAAGTTTATAACCGTTGGGGAGATTTAATCTTCAGTAAAAAAGGCTACCAAAATGATTGGAATGGTTCTTATGTAAATAATGGAACGAATAGCCCTGATGCATCTTCTTACTACTATCAAATTGATTTAGATGGTAACGGTTCAATTGATTACGATGGTTGGATTTATATTACCAAATAATTAAAAGTAAAATTAATTTACAATGAAAAAACTTCAAAATATTAGCATTGCACTACTACTTTTTATAAGTAGTGGTGTGTATGCACAGCAAGAAAGTATACTCGCTTTTTACAGCAATCATTTGAATTTGGTAAATCCAGCTGCGGTTAGTGTAAATGGAGAAACCCAATTTACAACGAGTATCAGACAACAATGGACAGGAATTAAAAATGCACCGCAAACGCAGGGGGCTTCATTTATGACACCATTAAATAAGAATTTAGCTTTAGGACTTTCTGTTGTTAAAGACGAGGTTTTTATTGAAAAACAAACTTTTGTTGCTGTCGATTTCTCGTACAAAGTACAATTGAACGATGCCTTAAATTTGTTCATGGGTATTAAAGCCGGAGGAAATAACTACGAGGTAAATACAAATGGATTAAATACTTATAATGTTATGGCTGATCCTAGTTTACAATCAATCTCTCGTTTTAACCCAAATATTGGTATTGGTTTTTATTTGAAACATGAAAAGTATTTTATCTCTTTGTCTACACCAAAAATGTTAGATACCAAAAGAGCTAAAAACGAAGATGGTTTTGCTACAGCTGCTACCGATCAAGCACATTATTATTTCTCAGCAGGAAGAACTTTTGAAGTGACTCCTTCTATAGATTTAGTGCCTTCGATTATGGTGCGTTATGTAAACGGAGCTCCTTTTTCAACAGATTTTACTACAACAGCGAAATTTGATGATAAATTTGATTTAGGAGTTACTTACAGAACGGATCGTTCGTTTGCTGGTTTAGCAAAGCTTAACGTAAGCAAGAAATTTGCATTAGGTTATGCGTATGAGTACAGTTTACGTAGTCAGTTGTTAGGTAGAGCAAACGGTTCAAACGAATTCTATTTGCACTATAAATTCAACTAGTTGATCGTATAGTCTCTAAAGGACAGTAATAAAAAAGGGTTAATCTGTAAAGATTAACCCTTTTTGTTTTTATTTTTGTGGGATGAAATTAATTGCTTGTGATGCATCACACCTGTCGACAATCATTGATTTAACCAAAAAGATTTGGCCCAAAGCCTATGGAACTATCTTGTCATTGGATCAATTGGAGTATATGATTGCAACGTTTTATAATGAAGTTGCTTTGCTCGAATTATTAGATAAAGGACATGTTTTTTATTTGGCTCACGACGGTAATAAGCACGTTGGATTTGTTTCTTACGAACTCAATTCCGAACCCCACAAAACCAAAATTCATAAAATTTATGTGTTGCCCGAAACGCAAGGTACAGGTTTAGGCAGACAGTTTTTTGAATTGGTAAAAGAAATGGCGCTAGAAAACCATCAAAAAGCCATTTTCTTAAACGTCAACAAATACAATAAAGCACGTTATTTTTACGAAAAATTAGGATTTGCAATTGTCAAAGACGAAGTAATTGCTATTGGAAATGGTTATGTAATGGATGATTTTGTAATGGAAATTTGTATTTAACGATTCCGTTCCCCATAATTTCTCTTCCCAGTAAACTTGCTTTTAGCACTGGGTAAACTTGCTTCTTCAGTTTTACTCGAAGGTTCAATTAGTTTGTTTAATTCTGAAACTTCAGCATCGGTTAAGTTCCGGTATTTTCCTTCCGCAACATCTAGTGAAATATTGATGATACGCGTGCGTTTCAAAGCGGTTACTTCATAATCTAAATACTCACACATTCTACGAATTTGACGGTTTAAACCTTGCGTTAGAATGATTCGAAAAACGTATTTGCTAATTTGTTCTACTTTACACTTCTTGGTAATCGTTTCCAAAATCGGAATACCATTTGCCATGCGATCTATAAAGCGGTCGGTAATGGGATGGTTTACGGTAACAATGTATTCTTTTTCGTGGTTGTTTCGGGCGCGTAAGATCTTGTTTACAATATCGCCATCATTGGTCATAAAAATCAAACCTTCACTGGCTTTGTCCAAACGCCCAATTGGAAAAATACGCTCAGGGAAATTGATGAAATCTATAATATTGTCGCGAACTTCTAAATTAGTGGTGCATTCAATTCCCGCGGGTTTATTGAAGGCTAAATAAATGGGTTTTGCAGTTCGCTCCTGAATCAATTTACCGTTTACTCTAACTTCGTCCATTGGACCCACTTTAGTGCCCATTTCTGGAACATTTCCATTAATGGTAACTCTTCCTTGCTCAATAAGGCGATCAGCCTCTCTGCGCGAACAAAAACCGGTTTCGGATAAAAACTTATTGATTCGGGTTGCATTTTCTTCCATGAAGCAAAGATAGAAATTTTTAGGGATTAGTAAATAGGGATTAGAAATAGTGATAAGTACTTTCTCTTAATAAAGTATTTTTTATTTGACGTTAAAAATAAAAAAGCCCTTTTAAAAAAAGGGCTTTCATTTATATTCAAAACAGTAGATTAGATGCTAGCAAATAATTTTTCCATTTTTACTTTTTCTTCGTCGGCTAAAACACCGTCTACTAAAATTCTTCCACTGTGTTCGTCGGTAATGATTTTTTTACGAGCAGCAATTTCCATTTGAGTTTGTGGTGGAATTGTAAAGAACGATCCTGCAGAAGCACCACGCTCAATTGAAACCACAGCTAATCCATTTCTAACACTGCTTCTAATTCTGTCGTAAGCCACTAACAAGCGCTCTTCTGTTTTGCCTCTTAATTCAGCCGATTTATTCAACAAGAAAGTTTCTTCTTTTTCTGTTTCGGCCATAATATCGCTCAACTCCGCTTTTTTGTGTTTCAAGTGCGTTTCTTTACCGTCAAGTTTTTCTTTGGTTTGATCGATAACTTCTTTGCGGTGTTCAATAGACGCTTTCATTTCTTTAATGTGCTTTTCGGCCAATTGAATTTCCAATTCTTGAAACTCAACTTCTTTGGTTAAAGAATTGAATTCTCTATTGTTGCGCACATTTTTTTGTTGTTCTAAATATTTTTTGATAGCCGCATTGTGGCCTTCAATTGCGTTTTTCTTTTCTTTGATTTGCTCATCAATAGTTTCTAAATCGCTTTTTAACTTTTCTAAACGAGTAGAAAGTCCTGCTACTTCATCTTCTAAATCTTCTACTTCAAGAGGCAATTCTCCTCTAACATTTCTTATTTCGTCAATTTTAGAATCAACTAGTTGTAAAGCATAAAGGGCTCTTAACTTATCTTCTACGCTTATCTCTTTGATTGTTGCCATATTTA
>JACCDH010056004.1_pt1 | contig 16138 bp, 14 predicted proteins | sample 7442481 | NCBI WGS metagenome assembly JACCDH01 (sample SAMN15323433, study PRJNA562643) | freshwater metagenome | isolation source: river surface water | place: USA:Blue River Watershed | collected 2017-08-15
GGGCAAAGGGAATCCCGATTGGTGCACCATTGTATAAACCACTACCAAAGTCGGCCCTCAAACTGGAAATTCCTATAGCAGAGATGATCGCATTAGAATTTGTATCCAATGGGTACGAGGAAATATCCGTATTTAAAGGATGATTAGGCAAAAACATAGACATGGATTCGAGTTTACTTTTATCCTGAGTACCCTGACAAACAGTAGTATTACCGCCATCATTAGAATCCTTCTTCTTGCAAGCCGACAAAAAACTTGCAACAAACAATAGTATTAAAATGCTCTGCTTCATTATTAAATCAAAGGTATAGAATAATCTCAACTAAATACCATGAATGATGACAATCAGTAACAAATTTCTCCCTGTTAATTAATGAACTTGAATGTACTAAATTAGGATACATCTGTTTTAAAACAACTATCATTTCCCCTAAATTTGTATCGATGTACATTTCAATTACCGGACTAAAACCAAATAATTTGCTGAGTAGTTTTCGGTTCTGGACTCTGGCTATACCTGCTTTCAGACAGGCCCAATCAGCAGAAGGTAATACCTATGCGCAGGTTAAACGCATCAATGGTTTTCAATGTACCCTAAGCGCCTGGAATAGTCGCGACGAAATGTTGAAATTTATGCGCAGCGGTGTACATCTCAAAGCCATGAAATCGTTTCACAAAATTGCTACTGGTCGCACCTTTGGCTTCGAAGCCGATACAATCCCTACTTGGGATGAAGCATTTGATTTGCTTCAAAAAAAAGGTAAAAATTATTGATTACTATGGATACCAAACAACATATTCAAAATTACCTCAACAGCTTAACAGACGCCAAAAAATCAGGGTTGCAATCCATACACGATTTGGTATTATCGCTTTACCCAAATATTGAATTGTCTTTTGAAAGTGGTAAAAATTCTGAAAACATTACAGTAAGCAATCCAAGTATCGGCTATGGCACTTATATGCACCGTTATGCCAATGGTGAAATCAAACCTATGTACCAACTGGGCATTAGCTCCAATACTTCTGGCATCTCTATCTATTGTCTAAACCTAAACGACAAAAACTTCCTTAATGAGCATTACGGTCAGTCAATAGGCAAAGCTAAAATCACTGGCTATTGCATCAAATTTAAAAGTTTAAAAGACATAAATTTAGATGTCTTATTTCAGCTTATTCAAACTCATTTAAAGAAATAAGACGAGACATTTAAACAATGTTTCGTCGCCTAAGCTAATCTACCAATCGAAACTTGCCTAAATACTATAGCATGAGAAGATAAAACATCTTATCATTGCCTTCATGTCAACCTTAAAACCTCTGCTATACTATGGATTTATACTGATGGGTCTCGTCCAGGTATTTGTATATAAAAACTACGTGCAGGCCTCTTCGCTTTTGCTGCTGGCATTTTTGTTTTATCCCTATAACATTAAAGAATGGAGACAAATAAAGCTTTGGGCAAAAGCTATATGTATAGCTCATCTAATGGCTTTAATAATCGTATCTGGATTACTAGTGTCTAGCATCTTCTCTTTTTTATAATATTATTAATAGAGATTATTTAAATTGCTTACCCTTTATGATGTATAATACAAAAATGAAAATCGCAACTCTCACCATTATTTTAACCTGTATTAATTCCATTTTATGGGCTCAGGAAACAGCTGGTAATTATATTGCCGATAATAAAACCGGCACAAAAGTATGGTTCAAACACAATTTCGAAGAAGACAGTATTACCTGGTCGGGCTCTGCCAAAGGCGGACTGGCTGAAGGCTTTGGCACAATGACTGGATTCACCCAAGGGAAAGCTACTAGCAGTTATGTTGGTTTTATGTCTGAAGGCAAACCGAATGGATATGGAAGTTTCACCTTCTGGGGCGATAGAAAACTTGAAGGTAATTTCTTTCAGGGTGAACCGCTTTTTCTCGAAAACGCATTGATTAAACGACTGAACAAACATGTTGTATCAGAAACAGATTCTTTCTCAACTTATGTAGGAGACAATGCCCAAACTCAATTATACTATCATGCTATAGTTCCAGAGAAAGCTATCAAAGGTGTGGTCGTTTTAATGCCCAGCACCTGGGAAACTACCGAACATGTTCTTAGTAGTATGAGCACTTTTTGCACTCTGGCAAACATGAACCAATTAGCCATTATAGTGCCATCTATTAATCAAAGACTCACCCTAACAGACTATTCCATTCAACTCATGAATACCATGTTTGCTCATGCCATTAAACAATACAAATTACCGAAAGATAAATTCGTCATTGGTGGTTTTTCAATGGGTGGCATTTTCAGCATGCGGTATACAGAGCTATCGGTTGAACGACCTGACGCCACCAGCATTCATCCACTTGCTGTATTTAACTGTGATGGTCCTTGCGACCTGGCCAATATTTACAACAACTTCAAGAGAAAACAATTTAAAAACCCTGGTCAGGGCGAACCCTTCTACGGTATGAGAGAACTGGAATTTTATTGTGGTGGATCACCTGATACTGCAGCAGCTAAATATCAATATTATTCGCCTTTTACTTTCGATGATTCCAAAGGTGGAAATGCACAGTATTTATTAAATATTCCAATCAGAATTTACGGGGATGTTGATCCGGTTTGGTGGATGAAAAACAGACATGTCGATATGTATGACTTAAACGCACTCGATCAAACTGCCATGATTCAATTTCTCAATGATAATGGCAACACAAAAGCCGAATTCATCAACGCTTATGGCAAGGGGTATCGCCTGGAAGGCAACAGACATCCACATTCATGGAGTATTATAGATAGCAATGATTGTATTGACTGGATCAATACATATATTCATTAAATTTGAAATTACTGGTTAGAAGGTGTTAAATATTCCCAGGCTATATACAGCAATCCAACTGTCAGAATAACTAAATAAATCTTTTCAATTATCTTTTCAAGGTTCGTTTTATTATCTGAATCAGATTTTGAAGCAAATTCACCATTCGAATTTCTAATTAAAATAGAGGCTTTTTTATCACCTTTCTCTAAAGAATCTACATTCTGAGGATTGATTTTGGGATGTTCTTTGTTTGGTGGTGGAGTATCTTTACTCAATAAAACATGATAAATAATCGGTCTGCTATTTTCATCGCTTGTTCTGATCTGATTATAGTCCTTAAAAGTGCTAACAGTTACTAAACCCCTATCATAATTACCTGAAGATTCCCTAATATTAATGCTTATGGGCGACTTTGATGTCTTGCAAGCTGATAGCAACAGTAAACAAATAATAATCCATTTCATGCTACAATAATTTTTAAAAATAGCTTGAATTGAAAACTACTTTCCGCAACTCATATATCTTTTATTATTGTTTTTCATGACCAGGTATAAACAAGAAAGTCCCGCTTGCGCGGGACCTTCATTACAACTAATTATTCCTAAACTCTATTTCTTAATATCAAATCTGTCGAGGTTCATTACCTTTACCCAAGCTTGTACAAAATCATTTACAAATTTTTGCTTGGCATCGGCGCTGGCATATACTTCAGCTAATGCTCTTAACTCCGAATTTGAACCGAAAATTAAATCCACTCTGCTGGCGGTATATTTTAATTCACCTGTCTTTCTGTCCTTTCCTTCAAAAGTCTCTTTAGCATCAGAAGTTGGTGTCCAAACAGTACTCATATCTAAAAGATTTACAAAGAAATCGTTGCTCAATACTCCTGGACGATTGGTAAATACCCCCATTTTGCTGCCTTTGTAATTAGCATCTAATACACGCATACCTCCAACAAGAACTGTCATTTCAGGTGCAGTTAATGTTAATAGTTGTGCTTTATCAACCAGCAATTCTTCTGCAGAAACAGTGTAATAAGATTTACTATAATTACGGAATCCATCTGCCATTGGCTCAAGTACCGCCATGTTTTTTATGTCGGTCTGCTCTTGCTTGGCATCCATTCTACCTGGAGTAAACGGAACCTGAACGACAGTGCCAGCATCTTTTGCCGCTTTCTCAATAGCAGCACTTCCACCCAATACAATCAAATCGGCTAAAGAAACTTTCTTTGTCTTAGATTTAGCATTAAAGTCGCTTTGGATTTTACTCAATACTTTCAAAACACTGTCCAACTGGCCTGGCTCGTTCACTGCCCAACCCTTCATTGGCATTAAGTTAATTCTTGCTCCATTGGCACCACCTCTTCTGTCTGAACCCCTGAAAGTAGAAGCAGATGACCAAGCTGTATATACAAGATCACTTACTTTCAATCCAGAAGATAGAATTTGAGTTTTTAAAATCTCAATGTCTTTTGCGTCAATTAAAACATGATTCACTGCAGGAATAGGATCTTGCCAGTTTAATGCTTCTTTTGGCACCTCAGGACCTAAATACAAGCTACTAGGACCCATGTCTCGGTGCGTCAATTTAAACCACGCACGAGCGAAAGCTTCGTCAAATGCCTTTGGATCATTCATGAATTTTCTTGAAATCTTCTCGTAAGCAGTGTCGAATCTTAATGATAAGTCAGTAGTCAACATCATTGGTTTGTGAAACTTTGTGCTGTCAAAGGCATCTGGAATAACATCCCCAGCTTCTTTCGCTACCCATTGATGTGCTCCTGCCGGACTCTTGGTCAATTCCCACTCATATTTAAACAAATTTCTAAAAAAAGTATGACTCCACTCAACAGGTGTACTAGTCCACGTTACCTCCAAACCAGAAGTAATTGCATCAGCACCCTTACCACTTTTATATGAACTCTTCCAACCAAAACCCTGCTCTTCAATAGAGGCAGCTTCAGGTTCATGACCAACATGGTGGGCCGGACCAGCTCCATGGGTTTTACCCAATGTATGACCACCAGCAATCAAGGCTACTGTCTCTTCGTCGTTCATACCCATACGACCAAAAGTTTCTCTGATATCGCGAGCAGCTAAAACTGGATCAGGGTTGCCGTTAGGACCTTCAGGATTCACATATATCAAGCCCATCTGTACAGCAGCAAGTGGATTCTCCAATTGTCTGTCGCCAGAATAACGCTTATCCTCCAACCATTTCTTTTCTTTACCCCAGTATACATCCAACTCTGGCTCCCAAACGTCAGCACGTCCGCCTGCAAAACCAAAAGTTTTAAAACCCATAGACTCTAATGACACGTTACCAGCCAGAACCATTAAATCAGCCCACGAAATTTTATTGCCATATTTTTGTTTGATTGGCCATAACAAACGACGAGCTTTGTCTAGGTTACCGTTATCAGGCCAGCTGTTAAGTGGAGCAAAACGTTGCTGACCAGCAGTAGCACCCCCTCTTCCATCACCTGTGCGGTAAGTGCCGGCACTGTGCCATGCCATACGAATAAATAAGGGACCATAATTACCGAAATCCGCTGGCCACCAGTCTTGCGACTTAGTTAAAACAGCTTTGATATCTGCCTTAAGCGCGAAATAATCTAAACTTTGAAATGCTTTAGCATAGTTAAAATTTGGATCCATTGGATTGGACAAAGTTGAATTCTGTCTCAGCAAATTCAGATTTAACTGATTAGGCCACCAGTCTTTATTGCTTGTGCCTAAACTCTGCCCTGGAATTTCTTCGATCTTCGGTGCACTTGAACTTGCCTGAACATCCTCAACCTGCATAGAACCATTGTGAAAAGGACACTTTGAAAGATCCTCCTTCACCGACTGTGCTCTGCCTGTTACTGTAACAAACAAGCCAAGAGTAAGTATTAATTGTTTCATAAGCTATAAATATTTTATGGTACAAAAGTAGAAACATAATAACCAGAGAAATATCTATAATATCAATCCACCATTGATAAAAACTATAAAACATAATTATTCTATAGTTTTTACAGATAGCCCAGCCATTATCAATCCTTCTCGAAGTACATGTGGTTATAGTAAGGTGAGTATAAGACGATGGTAAATCCCCAGCGATTTCTGACAATAAGCGGCTGTTCAGTAAATATATGGTGAACGGGAGGCTGCATATCGAATGTTACACGCGCTGAAGCATAAGCATTGCTAACAATCATTTTACCCTTGTGTACAGATCTAATGGAATCGCCTGCCATGACATAGAAAAAGAGCGAATCATCTGGTCTTATGGTAAATTTATAATGTTCATATTGCCATTGAGCATCTGGTCCGGGGAAAAAATCTCTATTAATGACATAATCACCGTAAAAATCACTTTTACTTAACTTTACGTTACTATTCAGCCACCTGACTAATAATAGTACTCCGATCAACAAAAATGAAGAAGTAACAACTTTCAAAAAAAGATACCAATACTCTACTTTTCGTGTCACCATAAAAGCTAAACCCGAATAGATACTAAGGATTAATACAACGAGGACAATTATGATAAAAATTGAAAAAAATATCATGAATTTCTACAAATATCGGTCAGTTTATCCAACTTGTGTAATCTATGTCACATTAAAATTATTTACTATCATATAATTTCGAATATATGAAACATCTAACCACAGTACTATTGCTGTTTTGCACCCAGGTGATTAACGCTCAAAATACCCCATTTAATATTTCATTGGAATCGATAAATATTACCGGACTTGGAGGACTGCAATCTTATGCATGGGGGCAATATAATGACAAATGGCTGATAGTAGGTGGCAGATTGGACGGCTTACACAGAAGACAGCCCTTTGCATCATTTGATGTGGCTGGAAATAACAACAAAATACTGGTAGTTGATCCCGTTTCACAACAACAATGGTCATCTTCAATTAGCAGTTTGCCAGTATCTATACAAGAACAAATTAGCTCCACCAACATGGAATTTCACCAAGATGGAAATTATCTTTATTTAATTGGTGGATATGGCTATAACAGTGCCACAGCATCAAGAAAAACATTTGGAAACTTAACAGCAGTTAATGTCCCGGGCTTAATAAATGCTATAATATTACAATCGGATATTACAAGTTACTTCAGACAAATAACAGACACTAAACTTGCGGTAACAGGTGGACATTTAGAAAAAATAGGACAAGTCTACTATCTGGTTGGTGGTAATAAATTCGATGGAAATTATAATCCAATGGGTAACCCAACCTATACACAAGTGTATACAGATGCCATCCAGAAATTCACATTAGTTGATAACGATACAAATATCACTATTAATTACTTGAATAAATGGACAGATGCTGATCTTTTACACAGACGTGATTATAATGCTGTACCTCAGATTTTACCAGACGGAAATGAGGGTATAACAGCATTCTCAGGTGTATTTCAAAAAAATATAAACCTCCCATTTCTGCACAGTGTAACAATAGACAGCAATCACTTCGCTTTGGATTCTGGATTCCAACAATACTATAACCATTACCACTGCGCGGTTGTTCCATTGTATTCAACAGATAAGAATGCAATGCACACCTTATTTTTTGGCGGCATTGCTCAATATTACGATAGTGCGGGCATTTTAGTTCAAGATAATAATGTCCCATTTGTAAAAACTATTGCAAGAGTTACCCGAAATTCTGAAGGGAAAATGTCTGAATTTAAAATGCCAATCGAAATGCCGGAATTACTTGGATCTGGGTCTGAGTTTATCCCAGTTAGCTCAGTTCCAAAATACCCCAATGATGTAATCAAACTTGATAGTTTAGAAAATGATAGCACCCTGATTGGCTATATTTTCGGTGGTATCAATAGTACTGCCCCAAATATATTTTTTACCAATACAGGTACACAGAGTTCAGCTAGCAATAAAATATTTAAAGTGTATTTGCACAAAGACAAATCCAGCTCAATTCATCAGATCAACACAGAAAGCAATAACTCTTTGGAAATGGAAGTCTTACCTAATCCAAGTGAAGGCGATTTTAAAATTAAGTTTCAATTAAAGGCGAAATCGGATATCACCATATGCATCTACAATAACGAAGGTAAACTAATAGAAAAGTCGATTCTAACAGAGACAAATTCCGGCGAGAATATTTTTAATAGCCGCATTAGTTCTGGTCAACCTGGGGCAATCTATTTTATAAGTGTTGAGACTCCTGATGAAAAATCTGTAAGAAAAATCATTCTAAAGAGATAGTCTCATCAACCAATCTGTTTGTGCTTCCTTGCCAAATTGAAATACATGATCACCAAATACTTCAAAGCCATTCTTTTTATAGAAAGAGACAGCTCTGTGATTATGTTCCCAAACACCTAACCATATAAAAGAAGCGCCACTCTGTTTGGCTATTTCAATTGCTTTGTCTAATAGCAACTGCCCATAGCCATTTCCATAATGTTCTTTTAAAATATAGATCCGCTCAAGTTCAACGGCTTCATCACTTATAGATTCTGTCTGAGCTGAACCCATATTTAGCTTCACATAACCAAGTCTGCGACCAGCATCGACAATAAAATAAAATTGAGAAAGTGGGTTAGATAATTCTTCCTGAAGTTTTCTTAAAGAAAAACGCTCCTTAAGATACCGTTGCATCTGTTCTGCAGAATTCCCCTCTGAAAAAGTAGATTCAAATGTTTGAGAAGCTATTTCCTGAAGACAATAAAGATCTGCTATATCAAGCTTATGCAAATACATGCAACAAGATTAATAAAACTAATCTATAAAACCCAAACAGACTATGCTACTTTTCTGATAAAAGGATAGAAAAACTCGCACAAACTTCCACCAAATCTCGGGTTTATCTCGAAAATTTTTGGAATGCCATTTTGTTCTTTGTAATTGACACAACATAAACCTTCATATTGCATTTCGCTCAGGATATTTTCGAATATGTCCAGATGTTTATTCTCACACACAACTCTACAGATATAATTATCCTTACCTTTAACATAGCAATCTTTTTTGAAGATGTAAACAATAGTAAGGGCGTTAACAATTTTTCCGTTTTTCACAATCACATGAGTGGCATATTCTTTTTTGCCTGGAATAATGTTTTGAGTAAAGTAATCCAAACTATCGAATTGCTCCTTGTATATCTCCATATCCCTCATATTTTTAATAATAAAAGTATTCTCGCCACCCTCATCTGTAATTTTTTTCAGCATGAATGGAAACTGCTCTGCAACCAATTCACCTGGAACATAATCCGAAAAATTATGAGACAACATAAAATCGTTGAATAAGCGCTTATCGTGACAAATCATAAAGCTTTCCTGACACGGAAAAGGAATCTTGTTTTGCGATATTTCTGTGCGCCTCTCCATACAAATTTCAAGATCTGGTATTGTTAGTGGAACGACTAAATCAAAATCATTAAAACTACTGTTTCTAAACTCAGAAAATGATACATTAAAGTGTTTGGCAAATGGTCCCCTCTGCAATAGCTTGTCCCACCATTCTTTTTCACTGTATAAGATTGATCTTTTCTTGCGAGCTTTAAATAAACTGATAAAATAAGACTTGTAAATATAAAAATTGTTTGCTGCAATAGCATAAATCTTTAAAGGATAATATTTCAAAATAGAAATCATAATAGAGACAGAAAAGGCTGATAGCACGAAATTATTACTTAAAATTCGTTCTGTGTAATGACCAAGCTGATATAACAATGTATTCTGCATTTATTCTCTTGAAAGTAAATAAAAATTATTTTACATAAGTCCTTATCTGATATTGAAAAAATAAAGCCATCCAAGGATGGCTTCATCTTATACAAAACAAATAAATACTTAATTTTAAATTATTGAACGATAAGTTTTACAACCTCTTTAGTTTCATCGTTGCTCATCACAACAAAATACAAACCTTTAGAAAGCTCACTCACCATAGCCGTTTGATCAATGATTCCTTCAGACACTAATACTCCAGTCTGGATATTGTATACCTGATAATTATTGAAAATTGAAGAATTAATGGTTACCTGTCCATTGCTAGGGTTTGGATAAACAGACAATGCATTTTCAGACACTACATTAGCGACAAAACAAACTTTTGAATAACTAATCTTACCATTGATATCAACTTGTTCCAATTTGTAATAGTTTTTTGCAACTGGCATTTCATCACTGAATGTATAAACAGATACATTTGGTGTATTATTAGCAGCAACTGATCCGATTGAATTCCAGTTTGCACCATCTTCACTTTTTAGGACATTGAAATGACTGCTTCCTTCTTCTTGTATGGTTTTCCATTTAACAAGTATTGCACCACCATTGAATTCTGCTTTGAAGTCTAATAATGTTAATGGCAATGGCACAAGTACGTTAGCTGTCATGTTCAGTTTGTTACTCATAAATGAACCTTGAAGAATACTGAATGTGAAAGCTCTTGCACCGGCGGTAGGACTGCAGTCGGTACTCAAATAACCAAATGCATTTAATAAACTCTCTGATTGCGCAACAGTTACTTTAGCAGCACTTCTATAAAAAACAAGAGTACTGATAGAGCCAGATACTCTAGGAATAACTCTGTAAGTAACACCTTTGAACACCAGGTTAGTTAAAGTTGTAGAGTTGGTGAAATTCAATCTGATGGTGTCGCCTGCAGTTGCAGAATCAATTACAAGTCTTTCGCTGGCACCGTCTACAATATCTGCAGTGTTGAAAGAGAAATACACAGAGTCAATAGTAGATGTTGTTGTAACATTAGAGGTATTTAAAGCAAGTTCCTTTACAATGTTACAGTTAGTAACATTAGTGGTATTCACATAGTTGGTGTCACCATTGTATAGCTCAATTTTTGGAGCGGTAATTACAGAGGGAGCACTTGTCCATGCTGGACCAAAACCGAAGTCTAAGAAATAATAAGCAGCACCTGAACCACCAGCACCAACCGCAATTTCAAAATCACTGATAGATGCGTAGTATACTCTGATTCTGGTTTTGTCGTCTACCACATTAACACTATTGTTATTGGTGTTAGATCTAAAAGTTGTTTTTCCATCTGAAACATTGTAGGTAGTTTGAATATATCCACCAGTTGTTGTTTGATACTGTGAAGAGGTGAAACCACCAAATGCAGCAAACTGGTTAGAGTTTGTTCCACCGTTTCCGTCGATATCATATGTATTGATATAAACGTTTTTCAAAATAACAGCTGTTCCTTTTTTAGTAGAATTGTTAAATGAACCACCGGCAATAAACTCAAATCTGAATTTTGCACTACCACCAGTTGAATTCCAGTTAAATGTAGGGGAAAAGAAACTGTCTTCGTTTGAGGTCATCGCAGTTCCTGAAGTAGAACTGTAGTCAAATGGAATAGTACCACTCGGTGCACTTCCAGGTAATGTAAATGAACCACCTGTTAAACTTACTGTAGTTACAATACAGTCGATGTTTTGAGTACCAACTTTAACGACGTTGGTGTAAAGAGTTTTGTCACCAACGCTCTGACCATTTGTACCTACTTTGTGGCTTTTGTTGGCTGCTAAAAAACTAATAGTTTTAGCGTTAACGTTGTAAGAAGTCTGCGCCATCAAAGACGCGCCTAGCTGAGCCATTAATATAATGGCTAATAATTTTGATTTCATGTATTTGTGTATAAGTGTAAATAGGCTGCAAAGATAATAGGTATTTTTACACAGGATTTTCACAAACTCTGTATTTAAAGGTATTTTTCTTGAATATGCCTTTTTTTCTTTCAAATGGCAATTTTGAACCAAACTCATATAGGTTTTTTTACCTAATCTAATTGAATTTGTACACAAAATTGGTGAATTGCTATTCTAGTAAAATCTATTTTATTATACACTTTTATAGAAAAAATCAATGTAAAGTATCGTTGAAATACAACGACATAAGGCATCGAAACCTAAAAATTATTAAAATTAATTTGACGTTTATTGTAAAATAACCCCAAAAAAAGGCCGGTTTTTTTACTCAAAAAGAATAGAAAAAATGATTTTCTAGTATTTCACCAGGCTTAGAACCTCAATTCCAGTCTCTTCTATTTTTTGACGTCCTCCAAGAAATTCCAACTCTGCTATGAAACTGCAAGAAACTGGTGTTGCTCCAGCTCTTTTTATCAAATTACAGGCAGCTATCGCAGTACCTCCAGTTGCTAATACGTCATCAATCACTATTACCCTGGCTCTGGCTTGCAAAGCATCACGATGCATCTCAATAGTAGCAGTGCCATATTCTAAATCATAAGTCTCCTGATAGGTTGCTGAAGGCAGCTTACCTGCCTTCCGAATCATGACAAATGGTAATTGCATGTGAGCTGCAATGGCTGCGCCTAATAAAAACCCTCTGCTCTCTATCCCAGCTATGGCATCTGCCTTATATGCCGAAAGTGCCTTTGCACTTGCTTCTATCATTTGTTCGACCAAATCTGGCCTAAGAAACAAAGTTGAAATATCTTTATACTGTATGCCTGGCTCTGGAAAATCAGGTACTGTCCTTACTGCCGATAAAATTTGATCACTTAATGTCATACTATTGATGCAATCTTTCTATTACTTCCGCTTGCTGAGGAAACATTTCCAAAAGTACCTCCTTATTATATAGATTAAAATCAGCAAAGTCAAACCCAGGCGATACCATACAAGCAGATAATGCAAAAGTGTCCACACCCAAAACTTCTGCTCCAAATAATGTACCTGCTGGAATTAAAACCTGTAATTGCTGACCCTCTTCTATGTCACTCCCTAGTACATCTGTTTGCAATGTTCCATCATTTAATAACTGGTGAATTGCAACAGGTGCTCCCAGATGATACAACCATAATTCATCAGATGCTATTTTGTGAAATTTGGAATATCTCCCGGATGGCAATAAGAAATAAATCAAGGTACTAAGCGATCTTAAAGGCCCACCACTTGTTTGATGCAACTGCTCACTCCTGTATGTCTCTCTGTAATATCCACCTTCTACATGTGGCAGAAGTTGTAGTTTATTGATGATGCTTTGTATATCCTGCATTTTAATAAGGCGAATTAACTATAATATGTTGTATAACTGCTACCGAGTTTTCCGCAACCTCAGGAAGAAATGCCTCAAAACTTTCAGGCGCCTCATTATTGGCTTTGTCTGAAATGGTGCGAACAAGTATGAATGGAATTTGATGCTTCTGACTAACATACGCGACAGCTGCACCCTCCATGTCAACGCAATCGCCATGAAATTCTTCTTGCATATACATAAATGCCTCCTGCTCTTTATTGGTAATAAACTGATCTCCTGTTAGTATCCTTCCTTCATGTATTCTGTGCCTGCAATCTGTTCCATTTGCCAAATTCAGTAAATCTGTATCTGAATTAAAATACCTAATGCCTGCATAAGGCACCTCTCCTCTTTTGAAACCTAATCCGCGACCATCTATATCGTGCTGAACACAATCTTTGGCAACGACAATATCTCCGATCTCATACTCTGGATTAAGCGCTCCACCAACACCCGTAAATATTACTGCTTTCGGTGAATATACTTCCATTAATAACTGTGAAGTAAATGCTGCTGCTACTTTTCCAACACCACTCATCGCGGCTACACAGTGTCTTCCGAAAATTGTTCCCTCCACTATTGTAATTCCGTATTTCTCATATTGATGATGCTCTGACATATTCTGAACAACTGCATCAAGTTCCTGTTGCATTGCACTTAACAAAAGAAATGGCTTGCCTTTATTTAACATTGGAGGCAAAGATACATTTTAAACTAAACTGAAAAATTTACTTACCCGTTTTTTCAAGTGCAATCCTCAGTGTTAATACAAACATCACAATCGCTACTGGCAAAAACAAAGCGCGCTCTGTATCAGACTTTGAGGCAGCATTGCCTAAAATTCCCAGAAAATTTAAGAATGGCAAAACCCAAATTAACACATTCACGAATTTTTTGTATTGAGAAAAAATATAGCCTCCCTTTATTGCAACTAAAAATCCACTAAATACATTCAACACAATTGATACTAATTCAAAAACTCTCATTTCTTCAACTGTTTTCAACCTTCCTCCCCATACAATATCATATGGAACAAAGCCAAGAAAAACACTCAAATTAAACAAGCTAATCACTAATAATATGAAAAGCGAGCATTTAATGGAAAAATCAAAAGGCAATCTTCGCATGTTGAAACATTTAATTTCTACAAATATATCAATACTCCCAACTAAAAAAGTGATAACACCACTTTTTAGTCAAATTATAAATTTTATTTACGAAATATAAAAACAAAACAATCTATCAACTGTTAGTGGTCTGCATGAACACCAATCAAACACCAAAGAAATGGAAACTAATGCTTATAAGCTGGCTATTCGTTTACCCAGTGATAAACATAATGTTTGCAGTTATATTTCCACTGGTTACCAATCTGCCTCAATTACTAAAAACTTTGGTTTTTACAATTATACTAGTACCCTTAATGGGCATTTGTATTCCAATGCTTCATAAAAAGTTTTGGAAATGGATCTGCAAATAAGCCTTAAGCAAACAGCTCTAACCAGGCTGATATGTGCAGGTAAACCACCCAAACCAGCATTACAATTATACATATTTCAAATAGTCTGGCTTTCATACTTATTTAGACGAAATAATAGTCCGATATGTGGCACTCTAGCACATTTTCTGAACGAAAAATGACATTCATTTTTATAAGCTACTGATAAACAATCTTAAATTTTTTTTAATGATTGGGACACCTGTTGAGAAAGCCAAGGGAACAATCTTCTTTTATTTGATTTTTTTCTCCTTATTTTGCATCAATGAATAAGCAAATTGTTGAATGCGTTCCTAACTTTAGTGAAGGCAATGATCCAAATATTATTAAACAAATAACCAATGCCATTGAAAGTGTTGAAGGTGTTATGCTCCTCCACGTCGACATGGGTAAAGCAACCAACAGAACTGTTGTTACATTTGCTGGAGAACCAGAAAAAGTAACAGAAGCTGCTTTTCTTGCTATTCAAAAAGCTGCCGAATTAATTGATATGCGTCAGCACAAAGGCGAGCATCCACGTATGGGTGCTACCGATGTTTGTCCGTTTGTGCCTGTATCTGGCATTTCAATGGAAGAATGTGCTCAGTGGTCTATAAAGCTCGCTGAACGTGTTGGTAAAGAACTTAAAATCCCTGTTTATTTATACGAGGACGCTCAACCGAATAAAAATCGTTCTAACCTTTCCGTAATTCGCGGTGGTGAATACGAGGGCTTTGCAGAGAAAATAAAATTACCTGAATGGAAACCAGATTTCGGTCCTACCGAGTTACCCCTGAAACACGGAGCAACAGTTATCGGAGCGCGCGATTTCTTAATTGCCTATAACATCAACCTCAATACCAAATCTACACGTATCGCCAATAGAATTGCATTCGATGTTAGAGAAGCTGGTAGAGTAAAAAGAGAAGGCAACCCTATCACGGGTAAAATTGTTGTTGACGAGTCTGGTGAACCAGTTAGAATTCCAGGCACTCTTAAATCTGTAAAAGCTATTGGCTGGTTCATTGAAGAATATGGTATGGCGCAGATCAGTATGAACCTTACCAATTATAAAATCACTTCTGTTCACAAAGCCTTCGACGAGGTTTGTATCAAAGCGGATGAAAGAGGTGTGCGTGTTACGGGTAGCGAATTAGTTGGTCTGGTGCCTCTTCAGCCTTTGTTAGATGCTGGTAAACATTACCTCGATAAACAAGGTCGTAGCAGAGGTGTTAGCGATGCAGAATTAATCGAAATCGCGATTCAGTCTTTGGGCCTCGATCAATTAGGAAAATTTAATCCTGAAGAACGTATCATAGAATATGTCCTAAGAGACAAATCTAAAAAACGTCTGGTTGATTTAAGTATCACTGGATTTATCAACGAAACCGCGAGTGATAGCCCTGCTCCCGGTGGAGGCTCTGTTAGTGCTTTAAGCGCCGCATTAGGTGTTGGTCTGGGTGCCATGGTGGCAAATCTTAGTGCCGATAAACGTGGCTGGGAAAGCAAAACTGCCATGTTCAGCGAATGGGCTGAAAAAGCACAAATTATCAAAGAAGAACTTATCTATTTGATTGACGAAGATACTAATGCTTTCAATGGCATTATGAATGCCCTTCAAATGCCAAAAGGTACCCCTGAAGAAAAAGCTTTAAGATCAGAAGCCCTTGAATTAGCCTCTATTTATGCTACCGAAATCCCTCTTAAAACGATGCAGGTTGCTTATAAAGGCATCGACATTCTGAAAGAAATGGTTGAACAAGGTAATCCAAACAGTATTAC
>JACCDH011603172.1_pt1 | contig 16138 bp, 18 predicted proteins | sample 7442481 | NCBI WGS metagenome assembly JACCDH01 (sample SAMN15323433, study PRJNA562643) | freshwater metagenome | isolation source: river surface water | place: USA:Blue River Watershed | collected 2017-08-15
CAACATATTGATGCGATGAATGCAGAATTAGAACCAATGAAATCTTTTATTTTGCCTGGTGGACATCAAGCCATCTCTACAGCTCATATTGCACGATGTGTTTGTCGAAGAGCAGAACGTTGGTGTGTTAACTTACAGGAAGAAGCGTTATTTGTGGAACCCATGGTTATTAAATACCTAAATCGCTTAAGCGATTATTTATTTGTATTGGCTAGATATATAGGGCATTTAAATGGGGTACCGGATCAGCCTTGGAAGCCCAGAGTGTAAACGCTGTCATTAAATAAATTGTCCGTCTTTCATTTGTAATTTTCTATTGCTCATATTGGCAAGCAATTCATTATGCGTTACAATAAGAAAGGTTTGGTTCATTTCATTTCTTAAGCGAATAAACAATTCATGTAAGGCGGCTGCATTTTCACTGTCTAAATTTCCAGTGGGTTCGTCTGCAAATATCAATTCGGGACTATTTAATAAGGCTCTTGCCACAGCGACTCTTTGTTGCTCACCGCCAGATAAGCTGTTGGGCTTTTTATCTTTTTTGTCGGCAAGACCCATAAAGTCCAATAATTCTAAGGCACGTTGGTTTACTTTCTTTTTTGGCTCTTTTGCAATCCATCCTGGAATACAAATATTTTCCAAAGCGGTGAATTCGGGAAGTAAATGGTGAAATTGAAAAACAAATCCCATAGAATGATTTCGATGTGTTGCCAATTGCTTATTGGAAAGGGTAGTAATGGACCTACCATTGAATAATACCTCCCCTTGGTCGGCTTTTTCTAAACTACTTACAATGTATAATAGGGTAGATTTACCTGCCCCTGAAGCACCTACAATCGAAACCAGTTCCCCTTTCTCCAGTTCCAGGGAAACCCCTTTTAGTACCGAAACAGGGCCATAATTTTTCCATATGTCCTTGGCTACTAATAGTTTTGAGGCTTGATGCATAGTACAAACCTAGTAATTCTAGGCCATTTTTGATCAAAATTCACGAATTGTTTACATCCTGTAGAAAAAACACATTTGGTTGTATCATTTATACGGCTACTTTTGCACAAAATAATACCTTATGTTTTGGACTTTAGAATTAGCCAGCTATTTGGAAGAAGCTCCTTGGCCAGCTACCAAAGATGAATTAATTGATTACTCCATCAGAAGTGGTGCTCCTATTGAAGTAGTTGAAAATTTACAAGAGCTAGAGGACGAAGGAGAAGTATATGAAAGTATTGAAGACATTTGGCCTGATTATCCAAGCCAAGAGGACTTCATGTTCAATGAAGATGAGTATTAATTTTTGGCTTTCTAAATAGTAAGCTAAAAAATGAAGTCTTTAATCAATAAAGAATAAGGAAGTATTGCTTCTTACTGAATAATAAAAAAGGGCTACACATTTGTGTAGCCCTTTTTTATTATTAGATTTTTATTAAAAAGTTAATTTAAAATAAAGGAGCATTAAACTTAAAATTAAAACAATCGTATTGGCAATAAGAACAGGCTTGCTTTTAATTAAATAGGCATAAGTTAACCAAACAATACAGCTAAAATTCACGATTAATACCATTAGAAGGCTTAGGTCGCCTACACTATGTGATTTCCAGGACAAATAAACTTGAGGGACAAAAGTAATACAACTTAATAAAGAGCCAAGGTATCCAATTGCATCAATTAATTTGGGGTTTATTTTATTTTCGTTCATCTTCCTTTATTTTCTGCACCAGTTTGATGGATTATAATTAAACTGTTTTTTATAATTAATTTTTATTGTTATTCAGTGATGCCTGCTTTTTGCATGATTAAATCACTTACACCAGTGGTAGAGTATCCACCATCATGGAATAAATTTTGCATCGTCACCATTTTAGTTAAATCAGAGAATAGGGTAATACAGTAATTTGCGCAATCCTCAGCACTAGCATTGCCCAATGGAGCGATTGCATCGGCATAATCAAAGAAATCGCCAAAACCTTTAATTCCTGTTCCTGCAGTTGTTTTAGTAGGTGATTGCGATACGGTATTTACACGCACTCTTTTCTTTAAACCATAATGGTAGCCAAAACTACGTGCTATTGATTCTAATAAGGCTTTGATATCTGCCATATCGGTATAAAAAGGGTAGGTTCTTTGTGCAGCTGCATAGGTTAATGCCACCACACTTGCTTCTTCGTTTAAAGCATCCATATTGTAGGCCACACTTAACATTTTATGCAATGACATTGCAGACACATCAACTCCTTTTGCATAATAATCGTAGTTTAATTCAGGGTAAGCAATTTTTTTTCTAATATTTACGCTCATTCCTATTGAATGTAATACGAAGTCAATTTTTCCTCCTAATATTTGCTGTGATTCTGTAAATAAATGGGTTAATTCCTCCACACTTGTTGCATCGGCAGGAACAATTTTTGAATTGGTTTTTTCAGCCAAGCCATTAATTTCCCCCATACGCATGGCAATAGGCGCATTGGTTAAAACAAAGCTAGCACCTTCCTCGTGTGCTTTTTCGGCTACTTTCCATGCAATAGAATTGCTGTCCAAAGCACCTGTAATAATTCCTCTTTTTCCTTTCAATAAATTGTATGCCATGATGATGGTTTTTTAGTAGGGTAAAAATAAATATAATCGCTGATAAACCCGCATAAAAAAGCTTAATTCGACATAAGCTCCTTGGCATTGTCAAGGGCTGACTTACTAGGAGGATCTCCTCCAATCATACGGGCAATATGTTGCACTCTTTCCTCCTGGCTAAGTGCGCGTAAATGCGTTTGGGTAGCTGCTCCTTTTTGTTCTTTGTAAACGTATAAATGGGTATGTCCTTTTGCTGCAATTTGAGGTTGATGGGTAATGCAAAGCACTTGTCTATTGGCTCCTAAATTTTGCAGCAATAAACCAACTTGTTTAGCTGGTTCTCCTGAAATACCCGTATCGATTTCATCAAAAATCATTGTAGGTAAATCCACGGATTTTGCTACCAGCGATTTAATACATAACATTAATCTACTTAATTCACCTCCACTCGCTACTTTTCGAATAGGTTCAAATTTATTGGTATTATTAGCGTCAAATAAAATATCAATTTTATCCTGTCCATATTGATTGAATGGAACGGTTTCAATTGTTACCTTGATTTTTGCATTAGGCATACCTACTTGATGTAATAGCTGATTTACATTTTTCGTAAATGGGGCTACTTGTTGATTTCTTTTTTCACTTAAACTGCTTGCCAAATTAGTTAGCTCCTTATGTTCCTTGGCGACTAAGCTTGTAAGTTGTTCAATGGATTCCTCCAAATTTAACACGGCCTCTAGCTCTTTTTCCAATTGTGTTTGAATAGCCAATAATTCGGCAGTAGTTTGCACTTTATGTTTTTTCTGCAAGCCGTAGCCTACCGAAAGCCGTTCTTGTAATTGTATGATTTTGTTTTCATCAAAATCAATTTTGTCCTGCCAGCTACTTAATTCGCTTGCAATATCAGCAAGTTCAATTTGTGCTGCTTTTAATCGCACTAATAATTCCTCAAAATCTGGTTGCCATTTTACAATGGATTCAAGGGTATTGCTAATTTGCTTTACTTGCTGTACAATAGGATTGTCAGTTGTTTCTAGTAACTGAACACTTTGGTCAAGTTGTGCTTTTATTTGCACGGCATTTTCCAAAAACTTCAATTCTTGCTCAATTTCTTCTAATTCGTTTTCTTTTAAATTGAGCTCCGATAACTCTTCTAGCAAATGCTTATTATAACTCTCTGTTTTTTCAAAAGCTTCTTTTTGCGCTATTAATTCATTTAGTTTACGCTCATTGTCCTTCCAACTGTTAAAAGCCATTTGGTAGTTGACAACTTCTTTTTGCAAATTACCCAATGCATCAATCACCGTTCTTTGAAAATCGGTATCACCTAGGGTTAAAGTATCAAATTGTTGATGCAAATCAACTAGTTGACTGGTAAGTTGTTTTAGCTCATTTAAATTGATAGGCGTATCGTTGATAAATGCCCTAGATTTTCCTTGAGCACTTATTTCTCTTCTAATAATAAGTTCCTCAGACCAGTCAAGTTCATTGGCCTCAAAAAAAGCAGCGTATTGTTCCTTGTTTTGTAGCTGAAAATGTCCTTCGATAAAACATTTTTTTTCAGCATTACGACACACCGAACTATCTGCTCTATCGCCCAATATTAAACCTAAGGCTCCCATGATAATACTTTTACCGGCACCTGTTTCACCAGTGATCACCGATAATTTTGTGGACAAGTCAATGGATAGCTGGTCTATTAATATATAATTCTGTATTTCTAACTTGTTTAACATTGCTATTGCAATATACATTATAATTTAAAGATGTCATTGTTTACGACAACGCTGAATTCCAGATTTCGCTTTTTGGTCTAAGGAATTTTTAAATGCATGGTCCTTCATGTTGATGCATAATTGATAAAATTCTAATGCCTTCCCAAATTGTCTCTTACTTTCATAAATCAATCCCGATTGTAGAGCAGCTCTGGCTGCAAAATATTCAGGTTGATTGGCTCCACGGTCAATAGTAGATTTATAGTATTTTAATGCCCAATCATCCTGTCCTTTCAAATCATAAATCCTGGCCAATCGGTAAGAGAATTCTGTTTTGTCTGCTTCAATGCTAAAATCATTACTGGTTTTACCTGCCAATAAATTAAATGCCTCTGTTTGGTACCCCCCGTCACTTAATAGCCTCGCTTTTAACAATAATGCATTCGGCCAAATGCCTTTTTTGGCATTTTGAAAAGCCTGCTTATCGGCATCGGTTATTTGATTCCCGACACTAAGCACCAATTTACGATAGGCTTCCGCTTGTTTTGCATCTCCCTGTAAATAAGCGATCCATGATAATTTTTCATAGGCATCTTTAATATAAAATTTTCCTTTAAAGCTGCTGACAAAATTATTTAATGCTTTTTTAGCGGCATCTAATTTAAGTTCATTGATATAGGCATAGCCCGTTTCTAAATTCCAAAAGGGGAGTGTTAAGTAGGCATCAGATTTATCCATTTGTTGAATAATACTTAACGCCTTTTTTGACTGTTGATGGTTGAGGTATAAATTGGTTGCCATATAAGCATGTGCCTGATTTCTTTTAAAATCATAAGGCATGGATTCAATATAGTTAAATGTTTTATGTTGATTTCCTTCAAAGTTCATGATTAAATAAGGGTACACTAACAAAGCCTCATTGCGACATCGTTTATTTAATTCGTCTTTGCTGTTAAGGTATTTAAGTACCATTGCATTTCCATCGCTGATACGACCATTGAGTCCTAATATATTGGCAATCCACTGATATCCTTTAGGGATGGTTCCTACTACTGTAGTCATTACACCAAAGTAAAAGTCATTGGGAGTGAAATTTGGATAAGCTTTACGATTGTCTTTAAAGTATTGGTATGATTTTCTAAAGTCCATTGCGCCCTCCAAATTTTTGTCAAAACGAATGGCGGAAAGTGATTTGTGTAGTTGCACCACACCTAAACTATATAAATAATAGGGTGAATTAGTAGGGCCTGTTGCCAGTTGTTGAAGGCGTTTTTCAAATTGCGGATGTAGTTTTTTAAATTGGGCAGGGTCCTCATTTAAAAATAATTCATAGAAATCAGCATAACTTTCAAGTAAAATAAGCACTAGATTATTAGGTGCTCCTTTTTTTTCAAGAGTAAGCAATTTACGTCCTTCAGGAATTTTAAGCGAAGTAATGGATTCGTAAATTTTTTGGGCATTCTCATTCCATACATATTGAGGGGACTGTGCAATTGAACTACTCAACGCAAATGAAAGGGTAAATAGCAAAATAAGTTTCCTCATAGTGTAAAAATAAAGAAAGGGTAGCTGTTGTGCTACCCTTTCAAGGAATATTTTAAGCAGGAAGTGCTTTTTTTATCGGCTGGAACTACTTTCCTTTTTTATCAGCAGCTACTACTTTCCTCTTTTATCAGCAGCTGTCGCTGCTTCTTCCTCCACTAAAATTCTACCGCAGTTTTCACAAACGATGATTTTTTTGTGTAAGCGAATTTCGCTTTGACGTTGAGGAGGGATAGAATTAAAACAACCACCACAAGCATCTCTTTCAACAGTTACCACGGCTAAGCCATTGCGGTAGCTGTTGCGGATACGGTCGTAGCTATATAATAAACGCTCGTCAATATGTGCTCTTGCTTCTGCGCTCTTTACATTTAATTCTTTCTCTTCGATTTCGGTATCAGCAATAATTTTTTCTAATTCTTCTTTTTTATGCGATAAAACGCCCTCTTTTACTGCAATTGTTTTTTTAGCAGCATCTAATACTTTTACTTTTTCAGCTAATTCTTCGTTGGCGTCACGGATATTTTTTTCACAAAGTTTAATTTCTAAACCTTGCATTTCAATTTCCTTGTTAATGGCTTCAAACTCGCGATTGTTTTTTACATTATCACTTTGTGTTTCATATTTAGCCAATAATGCTTCACTTTCTTTGATGGCAGCTTTTTTGTCTTCAATGAATTCGGTGATACCGTTAATTTCTTCTTCAATTCTAGTTTGTCTGTTGACCAAACCTTGTACCTCGTCTTCTAAATCTTTCACTTCAATGGGTAATTCACCACGAAGAATTTTGATTTGATCAATACTGCTATCTACTGTTTGAAGCTTGTAAAGGTTTATTAATTTTTCTTCTACTGAAAAGTCTTTGACTGATGCCATATTTCAAGTTTATTTAAAGTATGTTATAGGTTGTGTACACACCAAGGATTGGAGGACGGCAAAGGTAGGGAATTTACCTGTTAAATGAGCAATAATTAGCTCCGAAACCCATTGTTCGCTCTCCCCATGGCCAATATCCACTAATAATAGCTTCCCATCCGCCTCAAAATAGTCATGGTATTTAAGGTCACTTGTTAGGTAACAGTCGGCTTTTTGGGCTTTGGCATCCTCAATAAGAAAGCTCCCGGCACCTCCACATAAAGCAATGGTTTTCAATTGTTTTCCAGTGAATTTGGTATGCTTTAGGACCGACAAATTAAATTTTTCTTTAATCCATTTTAAAAACTCAGTTTCTTCTGTTTCCAAGGGAAGTTCCCCTATTAGGCCGGAGCCAATTTCTTTCCCATTTTGGTCCTTCATTCCAGGTTTGGGTGCCAAAATGCGTCGGTTTCCCAACTGAAGTCGGTCTGCCAGGGTTTTGTTCACCCCCTCTATAATATTGTCTAAATTGGTATGAATGGCATAGAGGGCAATATTGTTTTGTATGGCTTTTAAAACCGTTCTGGCCACATAGCTATTTTCATCAAATTGTTTGATGCCTTTAAAAATAATGGGGTGGTGGCTTACAATTAGGTTGCAACCTTTTTCAATAGCCTCGTCAATGACTGCTTCGGTGCAATCCAATGAACACAAAACGCCAGTACAAATGGTATTGGGGGATCCAGCCAATAATCCGCAGTTATCATATTCTTCTTGAAAAGAAAGGGGGGCCCAGTTTTCAAGGGCAGCTGTTATTTGTCCTATTTGCATAAGCTAAAATAAAGATTATGTACTTGATACAGAACTATTTTATGTTAATATTGTTAAACTAGCAATTGACTTAAGTTGACAACAATATGAATTTAGCTATGAAGGAACCAGTAAGTATATTTTGGTTTAGAAGAGATTTAAGATTGGAGGACAATGTAGGTTTATACCATGCATTATACCAAGCTAAATTAAATGGGCATAAAGTATTGCCTCTTTTCATTTTTGATAAAAATATATTAAACAAACTAGGAGATAAAAAAGATAGGAGGGTTGATTTTATTCACCGTACTATCTTGTCCATGCAAGACAAGCTTATTGCTTTGGGTAAATCAATGTTGGTTGAATATGGTCAACCCATTGATGTGATACAAAATTTGTTAAAGCAATATTCAATTAATGCGGTGTACACCAATCATGACTATGAACCATTGGCAATGGAAAGAGACACCGCCATTCAAACTTTACTTGCCACAAAAAATATTGAATTTCATACTTACAAGGACCAGGTGATTTTTGAAAAAGAGGAAGTGGTTAAAGACGATGGTAAGCCTTATACCATTTATACGCCTTATGCTAACAAATGGCGCGCCTATTGGGCTACCCATATACCTAAACTACATCCGTCTTTAAAGTTGATGGATTATTTTATGGATAGTCAACCTATTAAAATACCCACCTTAAAAGAGATGGGTTTTGAAAAGACGGACTTAGTGGTACCCCCCATTCAATGGGAGGAATCTTTGGTAAAAAAATATACCGATCAGCGAAATTTCCCAGCCATTAAAGGAACTACACAACTAAGTGTTCACCTTCGTTTTGGCACCATTTCAGTTCGTCAATTAGCTTTACAAACCCAAAGTATAAATAGTACTTTTTTCAATGAATTAATTTGGCGTGATTTTTATCATATGATACTTTGGCATTTCCCTCAAGTGGGTAAGGGAAAATCATTTAAAGCACAATATGACTTTATTGAATGGCGTAATAATGAAAAAGAATTTGAAGCCTGGTGTCAAGGAAAAACGGGCTATCCCATTGTGGATGCAGGAATGCGTGAGTTAAATACGACTGGCTTTATGCACAATAGGGTGCGCATGATTGTAGCTAGTTTTTTAACCAAACATTTATTAATTGATTGGCGTTGGGGCGAAGCCTATTTTGCTGAAAAATTATTAGACTTTGATTTAGCAGCCAACAATGGTGGATGGCAATGGGCAAGTGGAAGTGGCTGTGATGCAGCGCCTTATTTTAGGGTATTTAATCCGCGTTTGCAAACTGAAAAGTTTGATAAAGATTTAAAATACATTCGTAAATGGATACCTGAATTAGATAGTTTGGATTATCCAAAACCAATTGTAGTGCATGAACAAGCTAGAGAAAGAGTATTGGCAGCATATGCGAAAGCGCTAAAGCCGGCATAGTAGTATTGTAGTTGATTCATTTTACGAGGACAACTAGATGCAATTAAATTGTTGAATTCAATTCCCACCAAACTTTTTCTAATTGCTCAATGGCGTTTTTACCGGTTACACCCATGTCAATACTAAAATCATTCACATATAAATCTATATGTTGTCGCATTACTCGTTCTGACATTTCCTTTGAATTGTATTTTACAAAATCAGGAAGCGCAGTGTAACTATGCCTAAAGGCAAATTGTATGCTTTCTTTAATTAAAGCATCAATCAATTGTACTTCCTCCAAAGGCATTGATTGATGTGCAATGATTCCACCCAATGGAATTGGCGCATTAAAAGTTTCTTCAAAATAAGTACCTAAGTCCATCCACTTACTGAGTCCTTTTTGTTGATAGGTGAATCGGTTTTCATGTATAATCACCCCAGCATCTACTTTACCAGATAAAACAGCGTCTTCAATTTCATTAAACACTAAAAATTTTTTGTTTTTTACTTGTGGAAATGCTAGGCTAAATAATAAATGTGCGGTGGTATTCACACCCGGTACCGCTACGGTCATGGTTTCAATAGTTGGTTGGCCATTGGTTTGTGAATTATTGCCTGCAGCCTCTTTGTAAATTAATAGAGGGCCCACTCCTTTACCTAGTGCACCACCTGCGTTTAATAATTGATAATTATTTTTTACCAAGGGCCATACCCCATAACTAATTTTTGAAATGGGGAGTCTCCCCTCTAAGGCCCATGCATTAAGGGTTTGAACATCCTCTAAATATAATTTAAATTCATAGCCCTTAGTGTCTATTTTGTGATTCACTAAAGCATCAAAAATAAAAGTGTCATTTGGACAAGGGGAAAATCCAATTTCAATAAGGGGCATCTTAAGCAGTTTTATATAAAGCGTCTAGGTAAGCTAATAATGTTTCATTTAAATTATAAATGGCTTCTTGCATTTTCCATTTTGATTTATCTCTTTCTCCCACATAATTACTAACGGCCCTAATTTGCATAAAAGGAATGGTTAAGTCGCGACCTATAAAGTGTAAACTAGCGCCCTCCATGCTTTCAAGTACAGCTTTGTATCTTCCATTGAATAATTCAATTTTATTTTTTTCGGTAGTAATGGTATTCACTGTAACCGATTTTTTTGTGGGAAGATGCAGTAAATTATATTGAGTTAACCATGGATTAGGCAAACTCTTTTTTTCATAAGGGGGGTCATTGGGTTTATCAAATTTCATATCAAATAAATCCTTCCAAACCTTATTTTCCATCACCCCCATATCGCCTGCAAAATCATCTTTCACTGCAAATACTTTTCCGAGTGGAATTTTTTTATCAAAGCAACCAGCAATGCCAACCTGTATAATGAGGGTAGGGGTTTCTTGAACAAACATTTTCATTAGGGAAACGCTGGAAGCCAGCATGCCGATACCTGATTCATGAAAACCAACCGAGAATTTTTTGTTATTACTAACATATTTTGGATTAATTTTTTGAAAACTGGGCATCCATTCACCATGGGTTGCTGCTGTAATAATTACTCTCATAGTACAAAGGTCGGTAAAGCGAACTAAAAAATGCTTTCTTGACAATCAAATTTATATCTTTGCAGTCTAATCTATTTGAACACTATGGTGTATTTAACAAGGGTTGAACATTTTAATGCTGCACATAAATTATCAAATCCAAATTGGAGCAAGGAAAAGAATGAGGAAGTGTTTGGGGTTTGTGCCAATGAAAACTGGCATGGACACAATTATGAGTTATATATTACGGTGAAGGGGATACCTAATCCTGAAACCGGATTTTTATACGATGTAAAAAAGCTGAGTGTTTTAATTAAAAAGCTAATTATAGATGAGCTTGACCATAAGAATTTGAATATGGATGTGCCCTTTATGCAGGGGCAATTATGTAGTACCGAAAATTTAGCTATGGCAATTTGGAAACAATTAGCGCCCCATATTCCTCCAGAAATTCAATTGCATTGCATTAAATTATATGAGACGCCCCGCATTTATGTCGAGTATTTTGGTGGTTAGGGGTTATTCTTATTCCTATTTCTAAGGCATTTTGTTCAAAAAAGACAACTATTTTCATTAAAAAGGCTGAACGTTTAACTTTTTTGCTAAAAGATTAAACAATATTGCTTTTGAGGCGTTATTTATATCGTAACTTTATCCTCTTAATTTGTAAGCATGAGCCAAAAAGTAGCGGTTTTTAGAAAAGAGCATTTTAATGCCGCACACAAGCTGTTTTGTGCTGATTGGACAGACGAAAAAAATAAACAAGTTTTTGGTGCTTGTTCCAATCCAAATTATCATGGTCATAACTATGAATTAATTGTTCAAGTAATTGGTGTACCGGATCCCATCACAGGATTTGTGATTAACACTAAGGAATTAAGCAATATAGTAGAGGAGGAAGTGAAAAGTAGATTTGACCACAAAAATTTAAACCTGGATACTGAGTTGTTTAAAAATTTAAATCCATCGGCTGAAAATATTGCCATTGTAATTTATGATTTATTAAGACCTCGGATAGCCGAATCACTTGACTTAAAAATACGTCTGTATGAAACAGAAAGAAACTTTGTTGACTACCCCGCTTAAGGAAGAGAAGTTAGCAGTAGATAATTTATTGATTGAAGAAATGGGCGATCAACACAAAGCCAGCTCAGTAGAAACTCCATTGCGAGCTGATGCGTTTGATTTGACAGACGAAGAAAAAATCGCAGCGATTGAGCCGCATTTTAAAGCCATCATGGAAATATTGGGCATGGATTTACGTGATGATAGTTTAAGAGGTACTCCACTGCGTGTGGCAAAAATGTATGTAAAGGAATTATTCCAAGGATTGAATCCTGCGAATATGCCAAGCATGACTTTGTTTGATAACAAGTTTCAATACAATGAAATGTTGGTTGAAAAAAATATTAATTTTTACACGAACTGCGAACATCACTTTGTACCCTTCTTTGGTAAAGCACATGTAGCTTATATTAGCAGTGGTAAGGTTATTGGATTAAGTAAGTTAAACCGATTAGTTGAATATTTTTCAAAGCGACCACAGGTGCAAGAGCGCCTAACAATGCAGGTAGGTAAGGCTTTGCAAACAGTTTTACAAACACAGGATGTGGCCATTATGATGGATGCAAAACATTTATGTGTTTCGAGTAGAGGTGTGAAAGACGATAGTTCCAATACCATTACTACATTTTTTGGTGGCAAGTTTCAGGAAGAGCAAACCAAGATGGAGTTTTTAAAGTATGTCGAAATAAATGATTAGTTGAACATAATTTACAAGTAATTGTACTTTTTGGTTCGGGTTAGTTTTAGTGTTGAGGTGGAGCGAAAGCTCCACCTTTTTTTTGTTTATGATTAAAGCCCTATTTTTGAAATTATAAAATAAATACTATGTCAAAACATGCTTATGTATTTCCAGGTCAGGGAAGTCAATTTTCAGGAATGGGAAAAAATTTATACGAACACAATGAAACAGCAAAAGCTTTATTTGAAAAAGCAAATGAAATATTGGGATTTCGTATAAGTGATATCATGTTTGAAGGAACAGATGAACAATTAAAACAAACCAATGTAACCCAGCCTGCTGTATTTATACACTCAGTCATTGCTTATTTAACAATGCCGGAAGTAACACCTGATATGGTGGCAGGACATTCCTTAGGGGAGTTTAGTGCATTGGTTGCTAATAAAACTTTAAGTTTCGATGATGCCTTAAATTTGGTGAGTATACGTGCCAAAGCCATGCAAGCAGCTTGTGAAATTCAACCATCCACCATGGCGGCAGTATTGGCTTTAGCAGATGATAAAGTGGTAGAAATATGTGCAAGTGTTTCAGCTGAATTTGGAGAAGTAGTGGTTGCAGCAAATTATAATTGTCCAGGTCAACTAGTTATTTCAGGTTCGGTAAAAGGCATTGAAATTGCCTGCGAACAAATGAAAGCAGCAGGAGCCAAAAGAGCATTGGTTTTACCAGTAGGAGGAGCATTTCATTCACCCTTAATGGAACCTGCAAAAATTGAATTAGCTGCTGCCATTAATGCGACTTCTTTTAATACACCCATTTGTCCAGTTTATCAAAATGTAGTAGCCAAAGCTGTAACTGATCCAGCTGAGATTAAAGCAAACTTAATTGCGCAATTAACAGGTGCCGTAAAATGGACACAAACAATACAAAATATGGTAGAGGATGGAGCTACCCAATTTACCGAAGTGGGTCCAGGTAAAGTGTTACAAGGATTAGTGCAAAAAATCCATAAGGAAGCTATTGTTCAAGGGGTTCAATAACTAACTGTAAATCAATTTGTTAAATGGTGATTTGCTAAATATTAGAATGTAATCTAATATTTAAAAGGCCATTATCTAAATTTATTGGAGAATAGTCTAAATATAATAGTCTATTAACATTTCGTATTAATGAATTTTTATATCTTTATGAGTAATCCGTTCAAATTATAAACTAAAATAAAAAAAATGAAAAGAAATAGTTTACTTGTATTGTCAAGTGTATTAGCTGCCTCTTTGGTTTTAACCGCTTGTCCTTCATCCACTCGTTTAACAACAAGTGAGGATATGACTGAAATCAAAAATATTCCTTTTTCTGGCAAAGAGTTTAAAACAAATGCTGAATTTATCAGAGTGGTAGAGAGTGGTGAAAGCAGAGATTTGCAACTTTCTGGTGAAATTGCATTGACTAATGCCCAAGGTAAAATGGCCACATTGTTAAAAACAAAATTAGAGAAAGTAGCAGATGCTTATGCACAAAATACAAGTGATGCAAACTCAAATGATTTTTCTAAGAAATTTGAAACCAATACAAGAGCCATAGTAAGTCAAACCTTAACTGATGTTACTGAATTGGATAAAAAATATTTCAAAAAAACAAATGGTGTTTACCAAACATGGATTGTATTACAAGTTTCTAAGAAAGCGGCTTTAGCGGCTGCAATGAATGGTATGTCAAGCCAAAAATTATTAAAATTAGAATCAGATCAAGCTAAGTTTAGAGAAATCTTTGATAGAGAGATGTCTAAATTAGACAACTAGATTGTAGTTATTTTTTATCAGAACAAATCATTTATAAAAATATGAAATTCCTATCCAGTAAAATTGGTATGGCAGTGCTATTGATTACATGTTCATTATTGAGTGTAAATGCAATAAGCCAAACAATACCAGATATTCAAGATTTTAAGGACGTAGCGGCGGTAAAAGCGGCTTTAAATAACACTTATTTTTATACTGTTGAGTCTATGCCTTTTAAAAATGGCAAGGATGTTGAAGGTGTAAAGCCCCAGTTAGAATTGCAGTTAAAAACTGCTTTGGCCAAAAAAATTATCTCAAACATTAAGGTTGCCAATAGTTCGACTAAATCAAATACTTCGCTTAATTTAAACAATAACAAAAACGCCAATTCAACGGATATTGTTAAGTATGAATTTACAAGTAAAATAGAATCGAAGCTTTCATTTACCGAGCCAATTATTCAATACCAAGTGGATTATAAAACCAAAATGGTGAATGGATTAATTGCTATCGTGAAAAGAGATTTCTTAGATCAAAATTATTCTAAATTAAAGTTTGACTTAAGAGAATTGTCTGGCAAAGTGGACAATGTAATTGCGGCTGGAGGAAATACGCGACTAAACTCAATAAAGATGAATGAGTTTTTAGCGGAGAAAAACGAATTATACTCTTTGATTAGCGTTCAAAACACATTGGATCCAGACCGACTTACAGATGAAGAATTTCAACAAAATTTTAAAGAGTTGGATGCTAAACTAACTTCTTTATTAAGCAATATTGAATCAGATGATTTTCAAGAAGCCTTGATTTTAGCCAAAAACAAGGTTAAAAATATTGACAATAGGAATGAAATTAAAGAGTACAAAAGTGCAATGAATGATTTTGATTTATTACTGGTGAAGTATCCTGGAAATGCGACGATTATACAAGCAAAGCAGGATGCACTTGATTATATAGATTCAAAATATGCTTCAAAAATTTCTTCCACTGATTATTTAGAAGCGTTGACTGCAATTAAAACCTTAAGTCAAATTGACCAAAGTTTTATTATTAAACACGGAGATTTAAAAATTCAATTAGTAAAAGCGGTATTTGAATTATACGTTGATAAAGCAGAGAAAAACTTAGCTAGTAGGGATTACAATAATGCAAAATCATTATTAAAAAAAATAGAGGAATATAAGTACTATAATAGTGCTAAATATGATGCTATTTTAAATCAAATTGATGACAATATTTTTAAACAAAAAATATATGATATTGATTTGTTGATATCCACTAAGAAATATGTGGAGGCTTATCGTGTAATTGTTGAAACGAAGACCGATTTCGTTTTAAAAAATCTGACAGGCTTAAATGAAAGAGAAGAAAAAGTAGTTGATTTATTAACTGCTCAAAAAGTAGCTGAAATGAAAAAAACACGTCCTTATTTGTATCAATTTCAAATGGGAGCAGGGTTGATTTCTAATTTTTACAGTATCCAACCTAATACGGATATTGCTAATTATCAAGTACAAACAGCTTCCACTACGTATGAGTTTGGTTTATATCGAAAAGTAAACATCAAAGAAAATTTTTCAGATAATGGAAAAGACCGTTCTCGATCAAGTGCTTTTGGTGTTAAGGTTTCAGTTTGGGTACCTAACCAAAGTTATAGTTTCACCAATGCGAGTTCTACACCATTACAAGGTGGATTATATTTTAAATCAAATATCATTGAGCCTCAATTATCTTTCTTTACTTTAAAAATGTTTAACCTCAACGTAGGTAAAATTTTAGGTGAAATCATTGATAAGGATGCCAACACAGTTTTAAATTCTAAGAAGGACTTTTACACCCTTACTTTTGGTCTAAGACCAAAAATTGGCAACCTAATGCTGAATTTAAATGCGAAGCTTATTTCAGACATGGAGCAATCGAATTATATTACTGCAAATGCTTCTTTGGTATTGGCACTTAACTTTGGAAGAAGGTTTAGAGGTTACGAATATGATGAAGTAAGAAACGCGGTTTCAAAAGTAAAAAATTACTAATATTTAGTATATTCTCTTAGAATATCTTAAAAAAAGGCTAAATCTTGTTAAAAGGCAGGATTTAGCCTTTTTTAATGCTCATATAAATAGATAATTTTATATTAATTAGTAACTTAGTACCCTGTCTAAAC
>JACCDH010646829.1_pt1 | contig 16135 bp, 12 predicted proteins | sample 7442481 | NCBI WGS metagenome assembly JACCDH01 (sample SAMN15323433, study PRJNA562643) | freshwater metagenome | isolation source: river surface water | place: USA:Blue River Watershed | collected 2017-08-15
ATCCGCAAGAACGGCGACGACGTGTCCCTGCTGTCGACCGACATCGAGGTCCAGATCAGTACGCACGCCGCGATCGGTTCGGGAAAGGATGAGGCTGCCACGACGGTGGCCGCGCGCAAGCTGCTCGATATCCTGCGCGCGCTGCCGGATTCGGAAGTGACGCTGTCGCTGTCGAACAAGCGCATGACCATCCAGTGCGGCAAGTCGCGTTTCGCACTGCAGACGCTGGCCGCGGAAGAATTCCCGACCGTGCAGCAGGCCGAGCACTTCGGCGCGCAGTTCAGCCTGCCGCAGAAGACGCTGAAGCACCTGTTCAACATGGTGCACTTCTCGATGGCGCAGCAGGATATCCGTTACTACCTGAACGGCCTGCTGCTGGTGGTCGATGGCAAGAACGTGATCGCGGTGGCGACCGACGGTCACCGCCTCGCATTCAGCCAGATCGTCACCGACCAGGAATTCGCACGTCAGGAAGTGATCATCCCGCGCAAGACCATCATGGAACTGCAGCGGCTGCTGGAAGAAAATGATGACCCGGTCAGCATCGCGATCGCGACCAACCAGGTGAAATTCAACTTCTCCGACATCGAGCTGATTTCCAAGCTGGTCGAGGGCAAGTTCCCGGATTACACCCGCGTGATCCCGAAGGCGTACAAGAACAACTTCACGATCGGCCGCGAACTGCTGCTGCGCTCGCTGCAACGCGCGGCGATCATGACCTCGGACAAGTTCAAGGGCGTGCGCTGCGTGATCGCACCGGGGAGCCTGAAGATCAGCTCGACCAATGCCGACCAGGAAGAGGCGGTCGAAGAGCTCGAAATCGATTACGGCGGCGACAGCATCGACATCGGCTTCAACGTCACTTACCTGCTGGACGTGCTGAACAACCTGAAGACTGACCAGATCAGCGTGTCGCTCGGCGATGCGAACTCGTCGGCGCTGATCACGCTGCCGGACGACGCCAACTTTAAATATGTGGTGATGCCGATGCGCATTTGATTCATTGGCATCTGCAAGGCGCGATCAAAGGGGCTGAAAAGCCCCTTCGCGCCATTTATTGAACGTAGCAACACCAAGAATTTTGTTTTGTTAGGGTAGCCATGTCAGCCATTCCATCCGAAAACGTCAACCCGTCGAGCCAGTATGGCGCGTCATCGATCCAGATCCTCGAAGGTCTGGAGGCGGTGCGCAAGCGGCCCGGCATGTATATCGGTGACACCTCGGACGGCACCGGCCTGCACCATCTGGTGTTCGAAGTGCTGGATAACTCGATCGACGAGGCGCTGGCGGGCCATTGCAGCGAGATCCACGTGACGATCCACTCGGATAACTCGATCTCGATCACTGACAACGGCCGTGGCATCCCGACCGGCATCAAGTGGGACGACAAGCACGAGCCCAAGCGAAGTGCGGCCGAAATCGTGATGACCGAGCTGCATGCGGGCGGCAAGTTCGACCAGAACGCGTACAAGGTATCCGGCGGCCTGCATGGCGTCGGCGTGTCTTGCGTGAATGCGCTGTCGAAGCGGCTGAAGCTGACCATTCGTCGCGATGGCAAGGTGCATGCGATGGAATTCGCGCGCGGCGTGCCGCAGAACCGCGAGATCGAACAGCAGGATGGCGTCGACATCTCGCCGATCAAGGTGATTGGCGACACCGACAAGCGCGGCACTGAAGTGCATTTCTGGGCCGATGAAGAAATCTTCACGCTGGTCGAGTTCCATTACGACATCCTGGCCAAGCGTATCCGCGAACTGTCCTTCCTGAACAATGGCGTACACATCAAGCTGACCGACCAGCGTACCGGCAAGGAAGAAGATTTTGCGTTCGAAGGCGGCACCCGCGGCTTCGTCGAGTACATCAACCGTACCAAGAGCGTGCTGCACCCGACCATCTTCCAGGCCACCGGCGAGCGTGTGTCCGAGCATGGCACGACGATCTCCGTCGATGTATCGATGCAGTGGAACGATGCGTTCAACGAGCAGGTGCTGTGCTTCACCAACAACATCCCGCAGCGCGATGGCGGTACCCACCTGACCGGCCTGCGTGCGGCGATGACGCGCGTGATCAACAAGTACATCGAAGAAAACGAGCTCGCCAAGAAAGCCAAGGTCGAGATCAGCGGTGACGACATGCGCGAAGGCCTGACTTGCGTGCTGTCGGTCAAGGTGCCGGAGCCGAAATTCAGCTCGCAGACCAAGGACAAGCTGGTGTCGTCCGAAGTGCGCGGCCCGGTGGAGGAAGTGGTCGCGAAGACGCTGACCGACTTCCTGATGGAGAAGCCGAATGATGCGAAGATCATCTGCGGCAAGATCGTCGAAGCTGCGCGTGCACGTGAAGCCGCGCGCAAGGCGCGTGAACTGACCCGTCGCAAGGGCGTGATGGATGGCCTCGGCCTGTCGGCCAAACTGGCGGACTGCCAGGAAAAAGACCCGTCGCTGTGCGAGCTGTACATCGTCGAGGGCGATTCCGCAGGCGGCTCGGCCAAGCAAGGCCGCGACCGCAAGTTCCAGGCCATCCTGCCGCTGCGCGGCAAGGTGCTGAACGTCGAGAAGGCGCGCTTCGAGAAGATGCTGTCCTCCGAGCAGATCACGACCCTGATCGCGACGCTCGGCACCTCGATCGGCGCCGATGAATTCAATATCGAGAAGCTCCGCTACCACCGCATCATCATCATGACGGATGCGGACGTCGACGGCGCGCACATCCGCACGCTGCTGCTGACGCTGCTGTACCGCCAGATGCCGCTGCTGGTCGAGCGCGGCCATGTGTACATCGCGCAGCCGCCGCTGTACAAGGTCAAGCATGGCAAGGACGAGCGTTACCTGAAGGATGACCTCGAGGAAGCCGGTTACATGATGCAGATCGCGCTGCAGGATGCGGCGTTGATCCCATCGGAGAATGCGACGGCGATCAATGGCGATGCACTGGCCGAACTGGTTCGCAAGTACAACACCGCGAATGCGATCGTGATGCGCCTGTCGCGCGCGATGGATGATGCGGCGCTGACGGCGATCATGAACGGTGTCACGCTCGACCTGTCGTCCGCATCGGCCGCCGAGGCCTCGGCACAGGCACTCGCTGCCGCGATCAATGATCCGTCGGTGCGTGTCGGTGTCAGCTCCGACGAGCTGTCGGCCAAGCACATGCTGCGCATCGAGCGTCGTCACCACGGCAACATGAAAGTCAGTGTGATCGATGCCGAATTCGTCGACGGTCCTGACTATGGCCTGCTGTCCGAAGCGGCCGCGACCTTCAAGGGCCTGATCGGTCCGGGTGCGATGGTCCGCCGCGGCACTGGCGAGAAGGCGAAGGAATCGGCGATCGTCGACTTCCGTCAGGCGATGGCCTGGCTGCGCGACGAGGCTGAGCGGGGCGTATCGAAGCAGCGCTACAAGGGCCTGGGCGAGATGAACCCCGAGCAGCTGTGGGAAACCACGATGGACCCGACCGTGCGCCGCCTGCTGAAGGTGCAGATCGAGGACGCGATCGCCGCCGACCAGATCTTCACCACGCTGATGGGCGACGATGTGGAGCCGCGTCGCGCGTTCATCGAGTCCAACGCGCTCGCCGCAGGCAACATCGACGTGTAAGTATCAACGCATGCAGCGTTTGCCGGCGAGACGGCCGAGACAAAAAAACAAGAGGAATACCTATGAAGTGGCTGATCCTGCTCCTGTGGAGCATGACCGTCATGTACGGACAGTTGCGCGGCAAGGTGCGCCACTCGTGGCGCAAGGCCTTCCTCGATCACTCGACGCTGCTGGCGCCGATCAATGCGCTGATGGTGCTGACGTCGAAAGTGCCGACCACACCCTATGTTCCGGTCAGCGCCATTCCCGAGCTCAAGACCATCGAAGACAACTGGCAGGTGTTCCGTGACGAAGCGCTCGCGCTCGCGCAGATGCAGCAGATCAAGGCTGACCTCGCGCATACTGACATCGGCTTCAATTCCTTCTTCAAGTATGGCTGGAAGCGCTTCTACCTGAAGTGGTATGACGCGCAGCATCCATCGGCCGAGGCGCTGTGCCCGCGCTCGGTCGCCTTGTTGCGCAGCATTCCATCGGTAAAGGCAGCGATGTTCGCGGAGCTGCCGCCGGGCGGCAAGCTGAACCTGCACCGTGACCCGTATGCCGGCTCTATCCGCTATCACCTCGGGCTGGTCACGCCGAATGATGATGGCTGCTACATCGACGTCGATGGCGAACGGCACAGCTGGCGTGACGGCCAGGGCGTGATTTTCGACGAGACGTATCTGCACGAAGCGCACAACCGTACTGACAAGAACCGCATCATCCTGTTCTGCGACATCGAGCGTCCGCTGCGCAGCCGTGTCGCGACCGCGATCAACCGCTGGTTCAGCCGCCATGTGATGTCGGCGGCCAGCTCGCCGAACGATGCCAATGACAAGGTTGGTGCGATCAATCGCCTGACCCACCTGCACTTTCTGGCCGACCAGAAGCGCAAGCAGCTGAAGGCCTGGAGCCCGCTGGCCTACAAGCTGACCAAGCTCTCGCTGCTCGTCGCCGTGGTCGCCGCCTTCGTGTTCGCCTGATTTTCACCTGCGTTACATCGCATCTGTGCGGTCGGCGCGGTCCTCAACGCGCTGCCCCGACGCTCGCCAGTCACCTCGCTGTATCAGGCCACCCTCGCCCGCCTTCAGGCGCCCAAAGCCGGGTATCGGCTTTGCCGCCACCATTTTTGACAAATCAGCACAAGTGATTCGACAAATCTGGTCGATTTTTACTTTTTGGCTTGAATATACTGCGGCAACGCAGCAATTGCGCTGCCGGGGCCTGCCATGTCCATCCACGCCATTATTTTCGATGCCTACGGGACGCTGTTCGATGTCTATTCGATCGGTGCACTCGCCGAGCGCCTGTTCCCAGGCAAAGGTTCGGCATTGGCTGAACTCTGGCGCGACAAGCAGATCGAGTACACAAGGCTGCGCACGCTGTCGAACACGTACAAGCCGTTCTGGGAAGTGACCCAGGACGCGCTGGTTTTCAGCTGCCGCAAGCTGGGTATCGAACTCACGCTGGATGCACAGAACCAGATCATGGGTCAGTACGCACGACTGCAGGCATTCGCCGAGGTACGCCCTGTGCTGGAGCAGCTGCGTGCGCGGCAATTGAAGCTGGCGATCCTGTCGAACGGCAACCCGCAAATGCTGGATGCCGCAGTACAGGCCGCCGCTTTGTCGGATCAGCTCGACGCAGTGCTGTCGGTGGACAGCGTCCATAAATTCAAGACCGCGCCGGAAGCCTATCAACTGGCTCCGGATCGCTTCGGCGTACCCGCGCGCGACATGCTGTTCGTGTCGAGCAATGGCTGGGACGTGTGCGGCGCTGCCTGGTTCGGTTTCCAGACGTTCTGGGTGAACCGGGCCGGAGCGCCTCTGGAAGAACTCGGGGTTGCGCCGAACGGGATCGGCCGCAGCCTCCAGGATTTGCTTGCCTTTATCGGGAAGGGGGAAACCGAATGAACTCAATCAGCAAAACGGAAAGACAGAATCTCATGAAAACCCGCATCAACTGCCAGGGCCTTCAGGTCGATGAGGTCTTGCATCGATTTATCGAAGACAAGGTGCTACCGGGCACCGGCATCAGCAGCGACAGCTTCTGGAGCGGCTTCGCAGCCATCGTGAACGACCTCGCACCAAAGAATGCCGCGCTGCTCGCCGAGCGTGACCGCCTGCAGCTCGAACTCGATCAATGGCATCGCGCGAACCCGGGCCCGATCGCCGATGTCGCTGCGTACCGCGGCTTCCTGGAATCGATCGGCTATCTGCAGCCGGTACCGACCGACGTGAAAGTCACCACCGCCAACGTTGACGCCGAGCTCGCCACCACCGCCGGCCCGCAGCTGGTGGTGCCTATCCTGAATGCACGCTATGCGCTGAACGCCGCCAATGCGCGCTGGGGCTCGCTGTATGACGCGCTGTATGGCACCGACGCGATCTCCGAGGCCGATGGCGCGACCCGCGCCGGTGGCTACAACCCGGTGCGTGGCGCGAAGGTGGTTGCGTTCGCGCGCAACTTCCTCGACCAGTCCGTGCCGCTCGCGCAGGGCTCGCATGCTGACGCGACCGGCTACAGGGTCGACGGCGGCAAGCTGATCGCCACGCTCAAGGATGGCAGCAGCACCGGCCTGAAGGATGCCGCGAAATTCATCGGCCATCAGGGTGATGCAGCCGCACCGTCATCGGTGCTGCTGAAGAATAACGGCCTGCACATCGACATTCGCATCGACCGCGGCACCGCAATCGGCAAGGATGATGCCGCCGGTGTCGCCGATGTGGTGATCGAATCCGCACTGTCGACCATCCTCGACCTTGAAGATTCGGTGGCGGTGGTCGATGGCGACGACAAGGTCGTCGCGTACGAAAACTGGCTCGGTATCCTGAAGGGCACACTGGTCGAGACCGTCAGCAAGGGCGGCAAGACCTTCGACCGCACGCTGAACGCCGACCGTGAATACACCGGCGCCAATGGCCAGCCGGTCAAGCTGCATGGCCGTTCGCTGCTGTTCCTGCGCAATGTCGGTCACCTGATGACGAATCCGGCGATCCTGCAGGCCGATGGCAAGGAAATCCCGGAAGGCATTCTCGACGCTGTCGTCACCACGACCATCGCATTGCATGACTTGAAGCGTCCGTCGTCGCAGGCGATCGGCAACACGCGCACCGGCTCGGTGTATATCGTGAAGCCGAAGATGCACGGCCCGAAGGAAGTGGCCTTCGCGGTCGAGCTGTTCGGTCGTGTCGAACAGATGCTGGGTCTCGCAGAGAACACCGTGAAGCTCGGCATCATGGATGAAGAGCGCCGCACCTCGACCAACCTGAAGGCCTGCCTGAAAGAAGCGGCGGCGCGCGTGGCGTTCATCAACACCGGCTTCCTCGACCGCACCGGCGACGAGATGCACTCGTCGATGACCGCTGGCGCGATGCTGCGCAAAGGCGACATGAAGTCTTCGACCTGGCTGTCGGCCTACGAGCGCAGCAATGTGCTGACCGGCCTGTCGTCGGGCATGCGTGGCCGCGGTCAGATCGGCAAGGGCATGTGGGCGATGCCGGACCTGATGGCAGCGATGCTCGAGCAGAAAATAGGCCACCCGAAGTCGGGTGCCAATACCGCGTGGGTACCGTCGCCGACCGCAGCGACCCTGCATGCGCTGCACTACCACGCCGTCGACGTGTTCGCGATCCAGCAAGAACTCGAGAAAGTCGATGCCGCGACCGAGCTGACCAGGCTGCGTGACGAATTGCTGATGATCCCGGTCGCGAAGACCCCGAACTGGTCTGCAGCTGACATTCAGCAAGAGCTGGACAACAATGCGCAGGGCATCCTCGGTTACGTGGTGCGCTGGGTCGAGCAAGGTGTGGGCTGCTCGAAGGTACCGGACATTCACAACGTCGGCCTGATGGAAGACCGTGCAACGCTGCGTATCTCCAGCCAGCACATCGCGAACTGGCTGCTGCACGGCGTCGTGAGCAAGGCGCAAGTGGAAGAGACGCTGGCGCGCATGGCGAAGGTGGTCGATGGCCAGAACGCCGGTGACCCGCTGTATCGCCCGATGGCCGACAACCTGGCCAGCTCGCATGCGTTCCAGGCCGCCAGCGACCTGGTGTTCAAGGGCCTCGAGCAACCGGCCGGTTACACCGAGCCGCTGCTGCACGCGTGGCGACTGAAGTTCAAGAAGGAAGTGACGGGCGTCTGATCCGCCCGTCCATCCGAGAACGCCGGCCACAAGCCGGCGTTTTTTTTACGCCGCCAGCTTCACCGCCTCTTCTGCAGGTGCCGACGTGCGGATCAAGTGATCGAATGCGCTCAGCGCAGCCTTCGAGCCCTCGCCCATGGCGATGATGATCTGCTTGTACGGCACCGTCGTCACATCACCAGCTGCGAACACGCCCGGCACCGACGTCTGGCCCTTTGCATCCACTTCGATCTCGCCGCGGTTCGACAGCGCGACCGTGCCCTTCAGCCAGTCGGTATTCGGCAGCAAGCCGATCTGCACGAAGATGCCTTCGAGTGCGATGGACTTCGATTCGCCCGTCTTGCGGTCGGTGTAGCGCATGCCATTGACCTTGTTGCCGTCGCCGGTCACCTCGGTGGTCTGCGCGTCGGTGATGACGGTCACATTCGGCAGGCTGCGCAGCTTGCGCTGCAATACTTCATCGGCACGCAGCTTCGCATCGAACTCGAGCAGCGTCACATGGCCGACGATGCCGGCGAGGTCGATCGCTGCTTCGACGCCGGAATTGCCGCCGCCGACCACGGACACGCGCTTGCCCTTGAACAGCGGGCCATCGCAGTGCGGGCAGTAAGCCACCCCTTTGTTGCGGTATTCCTTCTCGCCCGGCACGTTCAGCTCGCGCCAACGTGCACCGGTGGCAATCACGACCGACTTCGCCTTCAGGCTGGCGCCGCTCTCCAGCTTCACTTCAATGAGGTCGCCCGGGACCAGCGCGGAGGCGCGCTGCAGGTTCATCACATCGACTTCATACGACTTTACATGCTGCTCAAGCGCTGCGACCAGCTTCGGGCCTTCGGTCTCTTTCACCGAAATGAAGTTTTCAATGCCCATCGTATCCAGCACCTGGCCGCCGAAACGCTCGGCGACGACGCCGGTACGGATGCCCTTGCGTGCCGAGTAGATCGCTGCGGCCGATCCGGCCGGGCCACCGCCGACGACCAGCAGGTCGAACACGTCTTTCTGCGCGAGCTTTGCGGCCTCGCGCGCAGCAGCGCCGGTATCGAGCCTGGCCAGGATTTCTTCGAGCTCCATGCGACCCTGGCCGAATTTTTCACCATTGAGCATGATGGTCGGCACGGCCATGATCTGGCGCGCATTCACCTCGTCCTGGAACAGGGCGCCATCGATCATCACATGCGTGATGTTCGGATTGACCACCGACATCAGGTTCAATGCCTGCACGACTTCCGGGCAGTTCTGGCAGGACAGCGAGATGTAGGTCTCGAAATGAAAACGGCCTTCAAGCTGGCGTATTTGTTCGATCACCTCATCGCTGACTTTCGGCGGATGGCCACCCACTTGCAGCAGCGCCAGCACCAGCGACGTGAATTCATGGCCCATCGGTATGCCGGCAAAATGCACGCCCATCTGGCTGCCCTTGCGGTTCAGCGCGAACGATGGCTTGCGCTCGTCGGTGTCGTTGCGCTCGACGTAGGACAGGCGCGGCGACAGGCCAGCGATATCCTGCAGCATCGCGCGCATTTCCTGCGACTTCTCGCCGTTGTCCAGCGACGCGATGATCTCGACGTCATGGTCGACTTTGGCGAGGTAGGCTTGCAGTTGGTTCTTGATGGCGGCGTCCAGCATGATGGTCTCTCTCGGGGTTGGCGGGCGCCGCGCGATGCACGGCGCCCGTTTTACTGTCGGCTATGGCTCTTGCAGGCTCGGGATCGGCTTAGATCTTGCCGACCAGGTCCAGCGACGGTGCCAGGGTCTCGGCACCCGGGGTCCACTTGGCCGGGCATACCTGGCCCGGGTTGGCGGCGACGTACTGCGCTGCCTGTACCTTGCGCAGCAGTTCCGTCGCGTCACGGCCGATGCCGTCATCATGGATCTCGCACAGCTTGATCTGACCTTCCGGATTGATCACGAAGGTGCCACGCAGCGCGAGGCCGGCTTCTTCGATCATCACGTCGAAGTTGCGGGTGATGGCACCGGTCGGGTCGCCCAGCATCGGGTACTTGATCTTGCCGATGGTGTCCGAGGTGTCATGCCAGGCCTTGTGCGAGAAATGCGTATCGGTCGAGACCGCATAAATTTCCACGCCCAGTGACTTGAAGGTGTCGTAGTTGTCGGCCAGGTCGCCGAGTTCGGTCGGGCAGACGAAGGTGAAGTCGGCCGGGTAGAAGAACACGACGGACCACTTGCCCTTCAGGTCGGCGTCGCTGACTTCGACGAACTTGCCATTCTGGTACGCAGTGGTCTTGAACGGCTTGATGGTGGTGTTGACGAGGGACATGCTGATCTCCTTGGATAAGTCGCTAAGTTGCGGTGGTGATAAGGTGGAAAAGACGGTGCGTGCAAACATCTGCTACGGGACGAATAATAGATGTCATCTATCGATTCGTATATTTGATAGTTTAGATCGATTAAATAGCCTCGGGCTATGGAAGGCGCATGATCCATAGCAATATGCGAAAGCGCTGCCCGTGACCACAATGGTCAGGGGAATACATCCGTTGCATGTGCGACAGTGCTTTGACGGGACCGTTCAGGAAGAGTGCGGGTCGAACGCATTCGTTCGCATCCATCCCGTCGAGGCAAAACCAGCGGGGACGGCATGATGGGCGATTTCGGGATCAAACTTCGATTTATTAGAAATTAATTTCAAGCTCAATCCCATTTTTCTATCCGCATCCGAGGTTTAGAATCGCCCCTGTATCAACGTTTGGCGCGGGCGTCATTCCGTGCCGAGTCGAATCTGGAGGATCTATGAAAAAGTTGTGGACCGCATTGATGATCGCCGTGCTCGGCGTCACGGTCGCCGTGTCCAGCGCTGAAGCCAAGCGCCTGGGTGGCGGTGGCTCCTTTGGCAAATCGTCGCCGACATTCAGCCGGCCGGCCCCGATGCAGAACGCAAATCAGGCCGCCCCGGCGCCGCGCCCGGGCCAGCCTGCCGCGCCGGCACCGGCCAGCCCGTGGAAAGGCATTCTCGGTGGCGCACTGCTGGGCCTAGGTCTGGGCGCGCTGCTGTCCCACTTCGGTCTCGGTGGCGAGTTCGCGAGCATGCTGGCCAGCGTGTTGATGATTGCGCTGTTCGCATTCGCCGCATTGATGCTGTTCCGCCTGCTGGCGCGCAAGAAAGCCGGCCCGCACGAGCCGCGACCTGCGTATGCCGGCCCTGGTCATCAGGACATGGGCATGGCGGTGCCGCAGCATGACGAGCGTCCGTTGGCGCGCAGCATGACGCCGGAAATCGGATCCAACCTTGGCAGCGCCGGCAGCATGGCCGCAGCAGGTGGCGCAGTGACATCGACGGTGCCGGCCGATTTCGATACCGCGGGCTTCCTGCGGCATGCGAAGACCAACTTCATTCGCATGCAGGCCGCGTGGGATCGCGCCGACGTCAATGACATCCGCGAGTTCACGACGCCGGAGATGTTCGGCGAACTGAAGATGCAGCTGACCGAGCGCGGCGCGGCCGCCAACGTCACGGATGTCGTGTCGCTGGACGCCGAACTGCAGGGCATCGAGACCACGCAACACGAGTACATCGCCAGCGTGCGCTTCCACGGCATGATCCGCGAGGCCGACCATGCACCGACCGAGCCGTTCAGCGAGGTCTGGGTGCTGACCAAGCCGGTGTCGGGCCAGGGTGGCTGGCTGCTCGCCGGCCTGCATCAGGGCTGATGCGCGATGTCGGCAGGGTCGCGTAAACTGCGACCATCGCCGCAGCAAGAGCCGCTCGTCGACAGGCGAGCGGCTTTTTTTGTACCCTCCATCAGTACGCCGAGCGCGTACGACGCCACCGAGAACTGACGATGTCCGTGACCCAACGCGCTTCCGCGCCCGAGATCGCCTCCTGGCTGCTGGCTGCAGCAGCGCTGCTGCTGGTGATGGCCGGCGGCTCGCTGGCGGCGCTGTATTCCGGTTTGCTGGTCTATGCACTGGTGCATTTGCTCGCACCGAAGCTGGGCCGTGTGTTCAGTGGCCACGGATCGCGGGTGGTGGCGGTTGCCACCCTCGGCACAGTGATCGTGCTGTTGCTGACCTTGCTGGTATCGAGCGCGATCAACTTCTTTCTTTCGGATGCCGGCAGCCTGCCGGTACTGCTGAAGAAGCTGGCCGACCTGCTCGATCAGTCACGTCGACAAGTGCCACCCTGGCTCGCCACGCACCTGCCGGACAGCGCCGAGGCCTTGCAGCAGACCCTTACCGAATGGATGCGCGAACATGCAGCACAGGCCACGCATCTCGGGCAGCAGACAGGTCGCCTGATTGCGCACCTGCTGATCGGCATGGTGATCGGCGCGATGGCTGCGCTGTACGACACGACACAGGTGCATCACTTCAAGCCGCTGGCCGCTGCGCTGCATCGTCGCATCGCCAAGCTGCATGTCGCATTTCGTCAGATCGTGTTTGCACAGGTCAGGATTGCTGGTCTCAATGCGATATTTACCGGCCTGTTCCTTGCGGTCGCACTGCCCTTGGCCGGTGTGCAGCTGCCGCTGGTGAAGACCATGATTGCGGTGACCTTCGTCGCAGGCCTGTTGCCGGTGCTGGGCAACCTGATCTCGAACACCGTGATCGTGATCGTTGGCCTGTCGCATTCGCTGCCGGTCGCACTGGCGGCGCTCGCCTTCCTGGTCACGATCCACAAGCTCGAGTATTTCCTGAATGCGAAAATCATTGGCACGCAGATCAATGCGCGCGCATGGGAACTGCTCGCCGCGATGCTCGCGATGGAATCACTGTTCGGCATTCCCGGCGTCATCGCCGCGCCCGTGTTCTACGCGTACATCAAGACCGAGCTGACCGACGCTGGCCTGGTCTGATGACGGTTTGCTCGCCAACGACATTCGCAACCAATTGAAGCGGCAGACGGTGTCGCCGCAGCTGATCGCGCGGCTCAGCGCATGGTCTGAGCGTGCAGGCGGCCGTAGCTGGTAATCGCGTAGCCTTTGCTGCCGATCTGCGCAAAGGGTTCATCAATCGCGAATTGCGGCAGGGCGCGCTCCTCATCCGACACTTCCAGTCCCTGTTCGGCGAGCTGCCAGTCGGTATTGTTCGCCTCTTCCGGGATGGGCTTTCCTGCCAGCACTACCAGATAGGAATACTGACCGCCCGCTTCCGGGCGGCGGTAGAGGTCAACGCGCATGATGTTCCTCCCCCAGACCGGGTTTCATTGGCTGCTTCGACCGACACCCGCACACAAGGTTGCGCGGATGTTCACGATGGCGCCTGGATCAAGCCATCAGTCACGCCGCGGCGCCTCTTCCTCAGCGAGTGACGCAATCAGCTCCGCTGGCCGGGATGAGCGCTTGCGCAGGCGAATATTCAGCATTTCAACGAATACCGAGAAGGCCATCGCCGAGTAGACATAACCCTTGGGTACATGGGTACCGAAAGCTTCGGCGATCAGCAGCACTCCGATCGCCACCAGGAAGGCCAGCGCCAGCATCTTGATCGTTGGATGGCGCGATACGAAGCGACCGATGGTCCCGGCGAAGGCCATCATCAGAATGACGGACAGCACGACGGCAATGACCATCACTTCGACATGATCGACCATGCCAACCGCCGTGATGATCGAGTCCAGCGAGAACACCATGTCGATCAGCATGATCTGCATGATCACCGACGCAAACGCGGCCTTTGCGACCGCGTGCTTGCCGTGCTTGTGTGCGCCTTCCAGCATCTGGTGAATCTCGCCCACGCTCTTCCACAACAAGAACAGACCGCCACCCAGCAGCACCAGGTCGCGGCCCGAGAACGATTGTCCCAGCACCGACAGCAGCGGCTCTTTCAGGCCGACGATCCAGGCCAGGGTCAGCAACAGGCCAATGCGCATGAACATCGCCGCAAACAGGCCGAGCCGGCGTGCAAACTCTTGCTGATGCTGCGGCAGCTTGTCGACCAGAATGGAAATGAAGATCACGTTGTCGATGCCCAGCACCAGCTCGAGCGCGGTCAGTGTCGCCAGGGCGATCCACGCTTGCGGGTCATAGAGCAGTTCGAGCATGTAGCATTCCTTGTCGAGTAATCAGGCGTAGTCAAGATTGTAACCGCGTCGGTCGTCATAACGGACCTTCACGGTGTTCCGGATTTCCATACATAATTGGAGAGTCGCTTCGAAAATCCGGAAGGAATCCGCTGTGAGCCTGAATTTTCGTCATCTGCACTATTTCTGGGTCGTGGCCAAGGAGGGCAGCGTCACGCGCGCTGCCGAACGTCTGGGGCTGGCGATCCAGACCATCAGCGCGCAACTAGCGCTGCTCGAGCAGGCAGTCGGCAAGGCGCTGTTCAAGCCGCAAGGACGACGGCTGGTGCTGACCGAGGCCGGCCAGATCGCGCTGCGCTATGCCGATCAGATCTTCCTGCTCGGTGAACAACTGCAAGAGGCCCTGGCGGATGTCGATGTCGAGCATGTGATGCGGCTCACCGTCGGCATCTCCGATTCGCTGCCCAAGCTGATTGCCTCACGTCTGCTGGATGCAGCGCTGGCTTTGCCGCAGCGCGTGCGGCTGATCTGCTATGAAGAGCAGTTCGAGTCGCTGCTGGGCAAGCTTTCGGTGCACAAGCTGGATGTGATGCTGACGGATCGGCCGGTGCCGCCGGGGTCGTCATTGCGGGTATTCAGCCACTTGTTGGGCGAGACCCAGATCAGCCTGTATGCGGTGCCCGAACTGGCCGCGCGTTATCGCGACGGTTTCCCGAAAAGCCTGAATGAAGCGCCGTTGCTGCTGCCGACGCGGAACAATGCGGTGCGCGGCCGCATTGACAACTGGCTCGAGTCGAATGACCTGCATCCGGAAATAATCGGCGAGTTCGATGACAATGCGCTGCTGCATACCTTCGGTCGCGCGGGCCGCGGACTGTTCCCGGCGCCGGCCGTGCTGGAGAAAGATGTGCTCGAGCAGTTTGGTGCGGAGCCTGTCGGTGCGATGAAGCAGGTGCGCGAGCAAGTGTATGCGATCTCGAACGAACGCAAGATCAAGCATCCGGCGATCGAGGCTATCCTGAACGCGATGCACAAGGATGTGTTCTGAGCCGACGACTGCGCAGCACGCTCACCGTCGCGCGCATGCCAGCGGGCATGAACCCTACGAACCGGAACAGGAACGAACGCGCAAAAAAGAGCCGGCTGCTGCCGGCTCTGTGCAATGCTGCAGGTGATGCACCGCAGCTGCGGCGCATCGATCAGTACAGGTTCGAGATCCAGTGCGCGAGGTTCTCGATGTCCTCGTCGGACAGGGTCTGTGCGAGGCTGGTCATGTTGCCGGCGTCGTTGGTGCGCTCACGCGCCTTGAAGTTTTTCAGCTGCGCGGTGATGTACTCCGGATGCTGGCCGGCGAGACGCGGCACTTCGTTCTGACCGGCCATGCCGCCAAGATGACACATGGCGCACAGCGATTCTTCGGCCTTCTTTGCGCCGGCCGTCACTTTGGCCGGGTCGGACTTGAAGCCGGTACGGGCCTGCTTCTGTGCCTGGAAGTAGGCGGCGATGTCCTGCATGTCCTGCTTCTCGAGACCCGCAGCGACTGCCGTCATCATCGGGTTCTTGCGACGGCCTTCCTTGTAATCCTTCAGCTGCAGGTAGATGTAGCGCGCATTCTGACCTGCGAGGGTCGGGAACATGCCGGCCTGCGAGTTGCCATTCGGGCCGTGGCAAGCGACGCATGCCTCGGCTTTTTTCTTGCCTGCTTCGACGTCCTGCGCCTGTGCACTTGTGCACACCGAAGCAAGAGCCATCAAGGCGGCCACAAACAAACGGAATTTCATGACGAAACCTTAACAATCTGGGGTGAAAATAAAAAGGGGCCGCCCTCAGGCCGCCCCCTTCCTTGCTACGACAGCCGAATTATAGCGAGAACACGAACACGCTGTTACCACGCTTGAAGTCGAGCTGGGTGTTGCCACCCGCTGCCACGGCGATGTACTGCTTGCCGTTGACGGTGTACGAGGTCGGCGGTGCGTTCACACCGGCGCCGCACTGGTACTGCCACAGCACCTTGCCGGTCTTTGCGTCATACGCCTTGAACCAGCCATTGCCTTCACCAGCGAACACCAGGTTGCCGGCGGTCGACAGTGCGCCACCAATCATCGGCTGGTCGGTACGTGCTTTCCACACGACCTTGCCGGTGTCGATGTTCACGGCTGCGACGTTACCGAACTGCTCTTCGCCCGGGATGTTCTTGAACGCGCCACCCAGCCACAGCTTGCCGCCCGGGTAGGCAGCAGCTTCAACGTGGTAGGTCATCGGCTGCTCGAGGTTCACCGCGTAAGCGAGGCGCAGCTGCGGGTTCACGGCCATCGGCGACCATTCGACGCCACCGTTCGCGCCCAGCGACATACGTGCGCCTTGCTTGGTCGGCAGGGTCCACAGGCCTTCTTGCGACACCATCGGATCCGAGAAGCGGATCAGGTTGCCGTTCGA
>JACCDH011149809.1_pt1 | contig 16128 bp, 16 predicted proteins | sample 7442481 | NCBI WGS metagenome assembly JACCDH01 (sample SAMN15323433, study PRJNA562643) | freshwater metagenome | isolation source: river surface water | place: USA:Blue River Watershed | collected 2017-08-15
CAGCCGGGGCGCCATTACCTCATCGGTGGCGTCAGTGGAGTGGTTGTCGACCACCACAATCTCCCAGTTCTTCCAACCCTGACGCGCAACGGAGTCCAGCGCACGCGGGAGGAAATGGGCGTGGTTGTAACTGGGCACGACGACTGTCACCAGGGGCTGTGTCATTGCAAGCTCCCCTCGTATTGGTTGCGGCAAAAGGCCAGCAGCTCATCGATCTCGCTCGCCAGATCGACCGGGCGGGCAAGCTGCAGGCGCTGTGCGTGCAGACTGTTCATCCGCAGCGCAGGCGAAGGCTCGATGCCTTGGCCATGTTCAAGCTGGGGCGTGAAGCCCAGGATGAGGGCGCAGCGTTGCTGGATCAGGCTTGCCATCCCGGCCACACTGATGGCCGCTGTGCTGGCCAGGTTCAGAACCGGCGGCAATTGCTCGACCGGGCAGCGCAACAGACTCTGCAGATCGGCGCACACGGCACTCAAGGGAATGAAGTCGCGCAACTGGGTGCCGCTGGAGCGCAAGACCAGCTTGCGTTGTACCACTGCTTGTCGGCAGAGTTCGTTGGCCAGCAGTCCCCAGCAATCGGCAGTGGCGTCGGCGGGGCGGCCGAAGCCATTGGACAGCCGCAATGCCGAGCCATGCAGGGCGCCGCGTTGGAGCGCATGCAACAGGGCGTGCTCGCCGGCCAGATGGCTGGTGGCATACGGATGCATATTGCGCGGACAAGTCTGTTCGTCGATGTCGCCTGCCAGAGGGCTGGCGTACACATGAGCGGTGGAGAAATAAAAGAAGCGCGCTACACTCGCTTGAATGGCCGCTTGCGCCAGGCGCGCGCTGTGAACGCCATTGGCATGCAGCGCGGCCGCCGGGTCCGCGGCGCAGTCGGAGGCGTTCATTCCCGCAGCGTGCACTACCGCGTCCACGCCCTCGCAAGCCTGGCGCAACTGGGGCGGGCTTTCCCAATCCAGTAATTGCACTGTGCCGGCTTGCAACCAGTCGGGTTTTGGGCGGGCCTGGCGCGTGCCCAGCAGCACCGTGTGGCCAGCGGCGGTGAGCGCTTGCGCGACGCGACCACCGACAAAGCCGAAGCCGCCTGCCACCAACACCTTCACCGGATCGCTTCCTTGTTCCAGTCGTAAGGAATGAGCGGCGTATCCAGCGGAAGGACTTCGCTTTCGGCGGGGTCGTGCGGCAGGTCGGCGCAGTTGGCAAGCAGCGCAGGCGTATCTCCCAAGGCAGCGAACGCGTACCACAGGCCGGGCGCAATGCTCACGCGCAGGTACCGGTCGGGACGCCCCAGCTCCAGCATTTGCAGGCGGCCATGGCTGGGCGAAGCTTGGCGCGCATCGAATACCACCAGCCGAATGCGGCCACTGGGTACGGCCAGATTCTGGGTTTGGAAGCGGTGGCGTTTCCAACCCTTGGTGGCGCCAGGCGCCACTTCGGAAAAATAGCATTCGCCGAAACGGGTGAAGTCCGGCGCATCGCAGCGCATCATGTGCAGCACCGCGCCCCGCTCGTCGCGTATTTCGCGAAGCGGTGTGAGGCTCAAGCCGTCGATGGCGCCGCTTCTCACGTCAGCCATTTCGCTCCCCGGGCATGGGCCAAGCTGCAATAGGCATCCACCTGACCCAGTGCATAGGCGAACATGTCCTGCTGGCCTTCGTGCCAGGTGCGATACCAGTCGACCGTAAATTCCACGGTGTCCTTGAAATCGAGCACGGCGCGCCAGTGCAGATAAGCCAGTGCCTTGTCGCAGGAAAGCTTGAGCAGCGTGGCTTCGGCTTGCGCCGGACGCGGCGCGTCGGCGGGCACATTCCATTGCGCACCGGGCCAGCGCTGTGCCATGGCATCAAGCAACTGCGCCACGCTTTGGTTGACATGGGCGTCCGGCCCGAAATTGAAGGCTTCGCCATTGATGCGCTCGTCTTGCTGCAGCAAAGCGCCCAGCATGAGATAGCCGCCCAGCGGCTCCAGTACATGCTGCCAGGGGCGGGTGGCCGATGGGCTGCGTACCTCTACCGAGCGAGCGTCCGTCCAGGCACGTATGGCATCGGGCACGATGCGATCGCTTGCCCAGTCGCCCCCGCCAATGACGTTGCCGGCGCGGGTGATCGCCACCCGCTTGCCGGCGGCGCGCAAATACGAATGGATGTAGGTTTGCGCCACCAGGTCGGCACAGCTCTTGGAGCCGCTGTAGGGATCGTGGCCGCCCAGCGCGTCGGTCTCGCGGTAGCCCCAGCACCATTCGTCGTTGCGATACGCCTTGTCGCTGGTGATCAGCACGGCGGTCTTGATGAAAGGCCGGCTGCGCACGCACTCCAGCACATTCACCATGCCCATCACATTGGTTTCAAAAGTTCCGCGCGGATCCTGATAGGAGCGCCGCACCAGCGCCTGGGCGGCCAGATGAAAAACGATCTCGGGCTGGAACTCGTCGATGGCTTGTTCAAGCTGGCCGGGCTGGCACACGTCACCTTTGTAATGGCGCAGCCGGGTTTTCAAGCCCAGCAGTTCGAAATTGGAAGGCGTGGACGGCACGTCGATGGAAAAGCCCGCCACCTCGGCGCCCAGTTGCAGCAGCCACAGCGCCAGCCACGAGCCCTTGAAGCCGGTGTGGCCCGTGATCAGGACCCGCCGCTTGCGGTAGAAGTCCTCAAACTGCTTCATTGCCCGCCTCGCCATGGCGCATTGCCGGCCAGCCACAGCTGTTCCAGCGCATGTTTGTCACGCAAGGTATCCATGGATTGCCAATAGCCGGCATGACGGTAGGCCATCAACTGGCCGTCGGCGGCCAGACGTTCCAGGGGAGATTTTTCCAGAATGGTGGAATCGTCGCCAAGATAGTTGAACACCGCTGGCTCGAACACGAAGAAACCGCCATTGATCCAGCCTTCACCGGCTTGTGGCTTTTCCTCGAACTGCATGACACGCTCGTTTTCAATGCGCAGGTCGCCAAAGCGGGCCGGCGGGCGCACGGCGGTAACCGTTGCCAGCTTGCCGTGCGAGCGATGAAATGCCAGAAGCGCATTGACGTCGACATTGGCCACGCCATCGCCATAGGTCAGCATGAAGGTGCCGGTGGGCTCCACATGCGGGCGCAGGCGCAGCAGCCGGCCGCCGGTCTGGCTGGCCTGGCCCGTATCGACCAGGGTGACGGTCCAGTCTTCGGCAGTGGGCCGGGTGTATTCCACCTTGCCGCTTTTAAGCTCGATGGTGAGGTCGCTTTGCCGGGCGTGGTAATTGAGGAAATAGTCCTTGATCACCTCGCCCTTGTAACCCAGCGCGAGCACGAATTCATTGAAGCCATGGCGGCTGTAGATCTGCATGATGTGCGACAGGATCGGACGGTCGCCGATGTCCACCATGGGCTTGGGGCGCACCTGGGTCTCTTCCGACAACCGGGTTCCCAGACCACCGCAGAGTATGACTACTTTCAATTGTTGCTCCTGTTGGATTGTTGGATTGTTGGATGATTCCATCGCGCTGCCGGCTCAGACTTCGTTCAGGCTGCGTATTCCCAGCGGCGTGAGCGGCAGATCATGGTGGGCCAGCGTTCTGGCCAGTCCGCACTCCAGGGAAATCTTGGATGTCTTGCGCAGCACGTAGCGTTCACGGCTGACGTCCAGCACGCTTTTGGGAATGTCGACAAAGCGGCTCTGGGCATAGGACGCCTGTACCGGGATTGCGCACAGCGCGCGCAGGCGCGCAATCACTTCGTTTAGCGAGTAACCCATGCCGCTGCCAATGTTGAACAGCGTCTCGCGGCTGTCGCTGGTGGCCAGTGCCAGCAAGGCATCCACCACGTCGTCGATGTACACGAAGTCGCGAATGATTTCCCCGTCGCCACGCACGGCGATCGGCTGTCCGCGCAGTATGCGCCCGATCGCAATGGCGACGAACCCCTGCCGGCCATCGATGCTCTGGCCCGGACCATAGGGGTTGGAGAGCCGGGCGATCTTGCAATCGAGCCCGTGCTGATACTGGTACAGACGCAGGTATTTTTCGATGGCCAGCTTGTGGATACCGTGCGAACTGATGGGGTCGGTGGACGCCGTCTCCGACACCGGCAGTTGTTCCTGCAAGCCGTAGACCGAAGACGATGAAGCGAACACGATGCGTTGGACTTTCTCCTGCACGCACAGCTTGAGCAATTGCAGTGTCTGGAAAACGTTTTGCTGCAGTTCGTGGCTTTCATCCACCTCGTCGCCCGGCACCGTGCTGGACACAAAATGGAATACCGTGCCGGCGCCATTGAGCGCTGCATGCACATCGGCGCGCGAACCCATGTCGCCCTGTATCCAGTCGAGCCGGTCTTTGAGTTCCTGCGGGCAGGGATTGTGGTCCAGCACACGGATCGACCAGTCCTGGCGCAGCGCCGCGGCGATGAAATTGCGGCCGATGAAACCGGCGCCCAGCACCGTCACCGGTCGCGATTGTCCCGTTGCGGCGGATGCGGATACAGGCTTCATGCGCAAGCCCCGATGTGCAACAGAGCGCGGGCGCTGGCATGCATGCGGCTCAGTGAAAACTGGCGGTCGAATTCTTGCCGCGCATTGTGGCCCAGCGTCTGGCGCAGGGCGCTGTCTTGCGCCAGCTCTGCGATGGCAACGGCCAGGGCCGCCGGCTCACCGGGGGCAACCAGCAAGCCGTTGCTGCGGTCGCGAATCGCTTCAGGTATACCGCCCACGCGCGTGGCCACGATCGGGCAACCGGCGCGCATCGCTTCCAGGATGCTGTAGGGGAAGCCTTCCCACAACGAGGGAAAGGCGTAGATGTCAAAGCTTGCCAGGAGCGTGGTAATGTCACCCGAGTAGTGTCCAAGAAAGCGCACGCGCTCTTGCAGGCCCAGTTCGCGCACGCGTTGGCGCATCTGGCCCGAGACATCGCCTTCGCCGGCCAGCACCAGGTCGAGTTGCGGAAAGCACGCGGCCAGGCTGGCGAAAGCTTCCAGCAAGTCAAGCACGCCCTTGAGCCGATCGAGCCTTGCCACGCAACCCAGTTGAAGGCGGCCGGCCTGGCGAGCCGGTGCGGCGGGCGGTGCGTCTTCCAATCCATTGTGCAAGACATCAGCCCGACCCGGCGGCATGCCGCGCAGCGATTGCAGTGCAAGGGAAATTGCCTGGGCATTGACGATCACGCGCCCGGCGCTGCGCCAGGAAATGCGGTCAAGCAGGGCATCCCAGGCGCCCACCAGCCGTCGGCGCGGGGAAGGCGTGCTGACGATGCTCATCGCGGCATGCAGCCCCGCCATGCGGGCTGCGACCAGCATCGCCAGGCAGGCATGGGAAGCCGGATAGCCGCCATTGCACACCAGCACCATGGCCGGCCGTACGCGCCAAAGCAGTGATCGCAGCAGCAGGATATTGAACGCGAACAGCAAGGGCTCGGCCGGCAGCAAGGCGGCCAGCAGCAATTTTTGCAGAGGGCGCGGCCAGCCCCCGGTTCGGTCGGCCACGAGCGAGCGGGTCAGGAACGTGGCGGGCAGCACTTTCACCGGAGTCTGCGAGCGCGCCAGGTCTTCGGCAAAGACGCCGTCGGCGTTGGCAGCCAGAAGCACTTCGTCGAAGTCCGCCTGCAGGCCGTTGAGCAGGTCGATCATGTATCGATTGCCGCCGCCGCGCGCATAGTTCTCGGTGAATACGAGCAGCCGTTTCACTTGCCCGCTTCCTTCACATAGATCGCCAGGATGTAGGAACTGATGACTGGATGGTTGACCCGGTCCAGCCAGCGCAAGCGGCGCAACAGCAAGCCGGCCTTGAGCAGCAATTTGGCCAGCAGTTGTCCGGCCGATTTCACGCCCAGGTCAGCCACCGGCAGCGAGGGTTCGAACGAGCCCAGATAGCCGATATGCAGGGGCGTGAGCGAAAACCGGGGCGCGAGTTGTTCGAACCAGCGCGGATACATGATGGAAAGATTGTGCTTGTCCAGGATTTCCGGCTTGAGGGCTTTTTGCAAAGGCTTGTACACGCCATTGAAGTTGGGCACGCCCAGCACCAGCTTACCACCCGGCTTGAGCCACGCCAAGTGGCGCTCCACGACATCTTCAGGACGATCGAAATGCTCGATGAAACCGAAGGACATGACCACGTCGAATTCCGGTCGCGGCTCGATGCTGAAGAAGTCGCCCGTCATGATGCTGCCGCCCTGCAGGCCGAGCATGGCGAAATTGCGTTCCGTGGCTTGCATGCCGGCTTGCGAATACTCGATTCCGGCCGGCTGCAGGCCGAATTCCTTTGCCATGTAGGCAAGCCACTTGCCGGGCGCGCAACCGACTTCGAAAGCGCGTCCCTGCACGGGACCCAGGTACTGCTTCAGGCCCTGGGCCAGGCAACGGTCGAAGGAATCGCGTTGGCTGACAACGCTGGGCAAGGGACAGTCCCGCCAGTAGTTGTCCCAGAATGCGACTTCGGTTAGCTCCACGGTATTCCCTGGGTCAGCTTGCGTTTGGTGAACCCGCCATTTTACCCGCAGGTGCTGCCGCGGGGCACTTGGCAGTATGCAAACGGACATGCGAAATGAATGCCTGCCAAGGGGAAGATTCCCGGCTTTGCGAAGCCCGCATGAAGTCTTCGGTGTAGCGGCGGTAAAAATCGCCGCGCCCAGCCAGCGGTGAAAGTGAAAACTGGCGGTCGATATTCAGCGGCTCTTGTCCCAAACGCCTGGCCAGGGTTTGAACGTGCAATCCGTACTGGGCCAGGCGCAATTGCCTGGTCGTCAGGAAAACCAGCGGCTTTGCGCCCAGCACGGCAAACGAGACGGCCGTGCTGCCATGCAAAAGCACAAGGCTGGCGTCGCGCACCAGTTCAGCGGGTTGCCCGTAACGCAGTTGCCGTGCGCCGAATCCTTGCTGCACGCGACCATCAAACTGACCGGATGGATGGCCGGCTACCACCACGGGCATTTGCCAGGCAGCCTCGGCGGCATCGAGCAATTTTTTCATCGCCGGGTAGTAGATGTCGGGCGTGACCGGGGGCTCGATTCCCAGCACAGACCAGTCGCTTGCGTATGGCAGGTTGTCGTCGACGAACACAATGAAGGGCTGCGGGTTGCCGCCTGGTCCAGCATTGCCCAAAGCTTTTTGATACAGGTGATAGTCCTGTGAGCCGGTCCAGAGTATCTGGCGCGATTTGCGCGTGAAAGGCGTGAGCGATTCCTTTCCGGCCAACAGGGCAAGATCTGGCGGCAAGAGGCTGGCCCGGGTTTTGATTCGCGAAAACAGGCGGGACAGCAGGGACGGGTTTGCGCTACGCGGCGCGGTGGCTGCGGCTGAGCGCGGTGCATGCCCTGCCACCTTGTGCGTGCCGACGGCCGCAGTGTGTCTGCCCGCCAGCTTGCGCTCAAGCGCCACCCGCGCCCGCCATGCGAGGCGAGCCAGCAGCGAGGGTAGCGGCAGGCTTCCGTTCTTTTGCACGACAAAGCGCGTTCCCGCCTGCGCCAACACGCGCTGGATGCAGGGCGTCAACGGCCCCAGTCCAATGAAATCCAGAGCGTACTGCGGTTGGTGAAGGGCAAGCGCCTGCTTCAGGTCTGCTTCACTGGAAATGCGCCGTACCGGTTCAAAATGCGCGGTGGCGTGCCCTGCATCGCTTCGTCCCAGCCAGGGCAGGCAGTCCAATATCACCAGATCGAAGTGCGCCGCCAGCCAGGGGATTCCAATGCGCTCCAGGTTTTGGTGGCTCAAGGGCGCCCCGAGCAGGATGGCGATGCCCGGCCGGGAGCAAGAACGCTCACCCTCGGATGTCACCAGGCGCTCCACCCGCCGTCCACTGCAAGGTTCTGGCCGGTGACATAGCGGGACTGATCGCTGGCCAGGTAGGCCAGGGCGCCGGCGAAATCTTCTTCGGTCGCCATGCGCTCCAGGGGCGTGCGCGCCTCGTAGCGCTGCACGAAGGCCTCAGGCTGGTTGCGCCAGACGCCGCCCGGAGAAATCGCGTTGACCCGGACCGCAGGTGAAAGCGTGGTCGCCAGCCAGCGGGTGAGCTGGATCAATCCGCCTTTGGAAGCGGCGTAAGCTGCCGGGTTGCTCATGCCGGTGTCTTCATAGAGACGCCAGTCCGGCCCCAGCATGCCGTACATGGAAGCGATGTTGACGATGCTGGCGCCCGGGGATGTCTTGAGCAGGGGAGCCAGTCCCTGGCAGAAATCGAAGACCGCGCTCAGATTCACCTCCAGCGCGCGGCTCCAGGTGTCCAGCGACTGCTCTTCAAAGGGCACCGCCCATCCCTGCAAGCCGGACGTTCCGACGAAGGCGGCATTGTTGACCAGAATCGACAGGCCGCGTCCGTCCTGCTTCAGGGCTGCCATAAGCGCTTGTCGTTCGGCGCCCTGCTCGATATCGCAGGCGTGGGTTGAGATGTTGACTCCCCATTGCGACAGATCCGCGATGAGGGTGTCGAAGTTTGCGCCCGGCCGGTCGACCAGGGCCAGATCGGCGCCCAGTTCGGCCAGCGTATGCGCCATCACCTTGCCCAGCCCGCCCAGCGCGCCGGTCAGCAAGGCGCGGCGACCGCGCAAGTCCATCAATTGCCTGATAGTTGCCATGTGAGTTAGTTGAATTTGCGGAATACGGGTTTGATGGCCGGGCCGACCAGGTATTTTTCCACGCCTTCTTCAATCGCTTTGCGGACCACCGGCAAGGCTCGGTCCAGCGCATCGGCGGTCAGACGCAGTTCGGCTTCGCCGTGGCGCATGGAAAGCGCAATCCAGGGCATCAGCACGCCGTTGCGGATCATCTCCTGCGAGAACAGCGTGCGCAGTGGCAGCGACGCCTGTCCTTGCCGGTCCAGGGTCAGGTAGTAGGGCGAGCAGGCCGGGCCGCCGGCCTTCAGGCTGTCGGCCACGCCGTGCTCGGCCGCCTTGCGTGCAATCAGGTCCAGCAGCGACTGACCGTAGCGCCAAAGGTGCTCGACCACCTTCTCGCGTTGCATCAGGCGCATCGTCGCCACGAATGCGCCCAGGCCGCACATTTCGGCGCCGTGCGTGGTGGAGAGCAGGAAAAGGCGTTCGCGGCCTTCGAATTCGATCGAGCCCAGCTCCATGATGTCGCGCCGGCCCGCGATGCAGGACACCGAAAAACCGTTGGCCATCGCCTTGCCGAACGTGCACAGGTCGGGCTGGAGGCCATACACGTGCTGCGCGCCTTTCATGTGCCAGCGAAAGCCGGTGATCATCTCGTCGAGCACGAAGACGATGCCGTTCTCGCGGCACAGCGCCTGCACCTGTTGCAGGAAATTGTCGCGCGGCGCTTCCGTGGTTTCCGCTTCCAGCACCACGCAGGCAATCTGTCCTGGATGGCTTTCCACCAGCGCCTTGAGCGAGGCAATGTCGTTGTAGCGAAACAGCTTGGTTTTTTCCAGCGTTTCGCGCGGGATGCCGCGCGTGATGGGCGTGGAGCCGATGAACCAATCGTCGTAGGAAAAGAAAGGATGGTCCGTGCAGCGGGCCACCAGTTCGCGTCCCGTGTAGGCGCGCGCCAGTTTGACCGCGGCCGATACCGAGGTGGAACCGTTCTTGGTGAATTTCACCATGTCCACCGAATCGATCAGGTCCACCAGCAGTTCGGCTGCTTCCAGTTCGATCGTGGAAGCGCGCGTGAGGTTGTTGCCAAGCCGGATCTGCGCAATGGCGGCCTCGTCGATTTCATCTTCGGCATATCCCACGTTGACCGCGCGCAGGGCCATGCCATAGTCGAGATAGCGCCGCCCTTGCGGATCGAATACATAGGCGCCCTTGCCGCCGGCAAGAATTTGCGGCGCATTGGCAGGATATTGATCGAAGCCCCGCGAGTAGGTGTGGGCACCGCCCGGGATGGCTTTGAGGAGGCGTTCCTGGTACATGTCAGTCATTTCCGGTCTTGTGCGAGTTGCTCGAGGCTATACAGGGCTTGCAGTACGTCCCAATCGTCCTTGAGCGTGTTGGGGAAAAACGCAGGATTGCGAGCGCTGGCGGCCGCGACGAAGTCGGACATCTCAGAGATGTAGGGCTCCTCCGGATTGATATAGCCGCTTTCAACCGTGCCGCTACCCAGGGGCAGGCGGGTCCAGTCAGTGTCGCCGGCTTTCATGTAACGCACGCAGTTCTCGTCGGCGCTCATCACCAGTTCGCCCTCGCTGCACAGCACCCGCAATTCGCGGGTGGCCGCCGGGCGCGAGATGACTTCGACCGTGACGTTGGCAAGCACGCCTCCGGGATAGGAGAGCAGGCAGTGGTAGATGTCGTCGATATCGGCCTGCATGTCGGTCAGCTTGGCCTTGACGCAGGCAAGAGGCGTGGGCGTGCCGAACAAATCATTCAGCCAGGTCAGTTCGAAAGGTACGATCTCGCGCCCGCCGCCGGTGTCGCGCCTGGAAACGTAGAACGTGTCGATCGATTCCCATGGATGCCAGTCCGGGAGATATTGACCTGTCTGGTAGTTCAGGTTCAAGACCTTGCCCAGGCGGCCCGATTGCAGGATGTCCTTCACTTTGCGCGGACCCGGGAAATAGCGCATGGTGCACGACGGCGCCATGACGATGGGTTTTCCCTGCACCGCGTCGGCCAGCGCCAGGATGCGCTCGGCATCCACCACCGAAGCTTCGATGAAGCAGGACAGACCCAGCTCCAGGCCTTTCCATGCGTAGTGCATGTGGCTTTCCGGAGAAACCGAAATCACCAGTGCCGATGGCACGAAATCCCGAATCGCTTCTTCGAAGGAAGCAAATATGGCAATGCCGTATTTCGAGGCCGCTTCTTCGCGACGGTCCGCGCGCAAGTCAAAACCGGCAACGGTGTGCCCGCCAATGGCCAGGAGATTGCGCACGCGGCGCTTGCCCATTGATCCCAATCCGACAACCAGGAATTTCATTTCCGCTTCCATTGATGTTTCATGACGGCTTCCACGCACAGGAAATCCTGGAGGTCGTCGATTTCGTAGTTCTGGTAGCGCTGGATCGGAAAGCCCATGCAGCGTTTGGTGTAAAAGGTATTCTCTTCCAGCAGGACCGCGGTTTTGGCGGCGTACGCCACCCCGTAGGGAAAATACGCTGCATCGGCGTCCTGGCGCCGACCCGCCATGGCGAGGTTTTCCACGTAGGGGCGCACCGCCTTGTCCTGCAGTCTTTTCATGATGGACGGGTGTTCATGCACCTGTCCCAGGGTAACGATGGAATCGAAATCCTGGGAGGACTCATCCAGCGACAGCAACACGCGGTCGATGTCATCGTCCTCCCGCAAGGGCGATGTCGGCTCCAGTAAAACGGTGTAGTCGAAATCGCGGGGCGAGTGATGCTTCAGTACATGGCGGATCACGTCGTAGGTGCTGGCCGTGTCTGTGGCAAGCTCGGCCGGACGAAGAAAGGGTACTTGCGCGCCGGCCGCGCGCGCGATATCTGCGATGTCGGCGCCATCGGTGGACACCACCACCACATCCAGCAGCGAAGAGCGCAAGGCCTTTTCAATGGTCCAGGCGATCAGGGGTTTTCCGCACAACAGGCGCGTATTCTTGCCTGGCAAGCCCTTGCTGCCGGCACGGGCCGGAATGATGCCGATTGCAGTTTTGTTGCCGATCATGATTGTTTTCGATCCGAATTGGCGGCGTTCGCTTCGGCCTGCTTCAAGTCTGTGGGACGGCCCACATCCAGCCACGGTTCATGCATCGGATACGCCACCGTGCGCATGGCCTGCGCCTGCAGGCGTTCAAACAATACCGGCATGTCGCAGCGCTCGCTGTCGAGCTGCGCCAGCGCTTCGGGGTTCAGGACGTACACGCCGGCATTGATATGGGTGCGTGCCACCGGCTTTTCTTCGAAACCGACGATATCGATACCCTGGGTCTGCACCACCCCGTAGGGGTGCTGCCATTCATGCAGGCGCACCGCCATGGTGGCCGCCGCTTCATGGCGGACATGGAAATCCAGCAAGTCGCCGTAGTTGATGTCGGTCAGCACGTCACCGTTGGTCACCACGAAAGGCAGGGCGGGACGCGGCTTGAGCAGGCTGAGCGCGCCGGCGGTTCCCAGGGGCTTGTCTTCGCGCAGGTACTCTATGCTTACGTTCCACTTGCTGCCGTCGCCGAAATATTCCTCGATCATGTGGCCCAGGTAGTGCACGGCGATCACGTAGCGACTGAAGCCCGCCAGTTTGCTGCGCTCGATGATGTGCTCGAGCATGGGCTTGCCGGCCACCTGCAGCAAAGGCTTGGGACAGTTTTCCGTGTGCGGACGCAAACGGGTTCCCATGCCGCCGGCCATGATCACCATAGGGTTGTCACGCACGGGCGAAACGCTCAACTCGTCCCACACGTGCAGACCGATGACGCGCCGGTCCTCGTCCACCACCGGAATCTGCTGCACTTTGTTGACCACCATGAGCTGAATCACCGCCTCGCGTGTCAGCGAAGGCGTGACCACCAGGGGCAGCCGGTGCATCACCGTTGCCAGCGGCTCTTCAAGCTTGATGCCCTTGAGCAGGCCGCGACGAATGTCGCCGTCCGAAACGGTGCCTTGCAGCCGGTGGTCGGAGTCGACCACGAGTACGATGCGCAGGGCCGTTCGATCCAGGTTGCGGATCGCGTCCTGCAGGCTGCTCTGTTCCGGCAGCAAGGCCTCTTTCCAGCGAACTTGATCAGTCATTGTGTAAAACCTTTTTCGAAGTCCAGGTCGAAGAACTTCTTCTTCAACACGCCCTCGAGGTTCAGCGAACCCAACAGCGCGGCGATCTTGTCGCTGGCGCCCGGTTCACCATAGGGATTGCGCACCGACGGCAACTGCGCCTGGAAGGCCGGCGAGTAAAGCCGCGCCAGCGCCGCCGCAATGTCAGAGCGATCGGGCTGGCAGTCGATCACGCTCTGGGCTTTGTTGCGGCCTTCCTGGCGTGCGCCGATATTGATGCTGCCCTTGCGCATCGATGGCGCTTCGATGATGCCGCTGGATGAATTGCCCACCACGCCATCGACTTCCTTCATGCACGAGAGATAGCGCAATTGGCCCAGCGACGCATAGGCGCGCGCCGCCGGATGGCTGCGCACGAAGTCCTCGACCATGCGGATCAGCCCGCGACTTTCGGTATCTGCGTTGGGCAGGGTGAAAATCAGGCCCGTGTTTTGCAGTTCATCCAGAGCTGCAAGCAGTTCACCAAATTCGGCGCTGGCCTTGTCGGCTTCCAGCGTCACCGGGTGGAAGGTAACCAGCAGGTTGCGTGGCTGGAAGCGATAGGACAGCGCAGTCTCAAGCTCCGCGCGGGACATCAGGGGCAGGCGTGCCAGGCTGTCCAGTCCAACGCCGCCCACGGCAAATACGCGCGCCGGATCTTCGCCAAGCTGGATTACGCGGCGCCGGTACTTCTCGCTGGCGACAAAATGGAAGTGCGACATCTTGGTAACTGCATGGCGGATCGCTTCATCGATCACGCCTTCAGTGACTTCGCCGCCGTGCAGATGCGCAATCGGAATGCGCGCCGCCATGGCAGCACTGGCCGCTGCAAGAATCTCGAAACGATCGCCCAGGATCAGCAGCATGTCCGGTTCCAGTTGCTCGAGCGCGTCGGCGAATCCGATCATGCCCAATCCCATGGATTTGGTGATACCAGCCGGCGTATCGGAGGACAGCAGCATTTCCACCTTGCGGTCGATGTGGAATCCGTCCTGCTCAATGGCCTGCCAGGTCAGACCGAACTCCGGCGACAGGTGCATGCCGGTCACCAGCAGTTGCAGTTGCAGGGAAGGATCTTGCGAGATGGCTTGCATCAGCCAGCGCAGCAGACCGTATTCGGCCCTTGTTCCGGTCACAACACAGATCTTGCGCTTCATGGCTCGATCAACTCGTCAGCCTCGTAATCGCGCTGCGCCACGCGGCCCAGCATTTCATCCCAGCGCATGGGCGATATCCCGGTGCCGGGACGCTTGGTGGCCAGATTGTCGGCCGAATAGGCTTCGCCCTTCTGGATCGGGCGGGCCGCCACGATCGATTTGCGGGCCACGGCGACATTGCCAATTTCGCTGGCGGTCCTGCGCTTGACCGTATCGCCCAGCGCCCTTTCCACGTTGCGGATGGCCGCCACCATGCCGGCAAGTTCGCCCGGCTCCAGGCTTGCTGCATGGTCTGGGCCGGGAAGGGCGCGGTCCAGAGTGAAGTGCTTTTCAATTATCGTGGCGCCCAGCGCGACCGCGGCGATTGCCACGTCGATGCCGCGCGTATGGTCTGAATAGCCGACCTTCACTCCAAGGCTTTGGGCCAGTGCCTGCATCACCCTCAGGTTTACTTCCTCGAAAGGCGCAGGATACTCGGTGGTGCAATGAAGAACAACAATTTGGTCGCGCGGCGTGCCGGACGCCTCCAGGGCTTCCAGCGCCGCCTCGATTTCACCCAGAGTGGCCATACCGGTGGACAGGATCACATTCTTGCGCAGCCGGCCGATATGCCTCAGGTAGGGTAGGTTGGTGATCTCGCCGGAAGGAATCTTGATCATGTGCTGCCCAAGGGAAACCAACAGGTCCACGCTTTGCGTGTCGAAGCCCGTGGAAAAAAAACCTATGCCGCGTTGCTGGCAATGATTTATCAGGACCTGATGATTTTGTGGTGACAGTTCCAGCCGTTGCAGCATCTCGTATTGCGTTTCACCGGCGCCGGTCTGGGTCTGCTGGTAAGCCGCCTTGCGGGCGTCGCGCACGGCCAGCCTTTGAGCGCTGAAGGTCTGGAACTTGACCAGATCGGCGCCCGCTTGGGCAGCGGCATCGATCAAGCGCAAGGCCATGTCGAGTTCGCCGTTATGATTTACTCCCGCTTCGGCGATGATCAGTGTGTTTTTCGATTCCATCTTCATCCTGCCTGTTTGAGAAGGGCGCCATCGGCAAGATTGCTGCAGACGCTTGCGCCCATGCCGACGATGCAGCCTCGCCCCACTTGCACGCCGTGTTTGATCAAGCTGCCGCTGCCGATGAAACTGCCTTCGCCCACCACCACATCGCCATTCAGGATGGCGCCGGTGGACACGTGGCAATGGTCTGCCACCCGCGCGCCGTGTTCGACCAGTGCGCGCGTATTGATGATGCAATTCTCACCGATTTGCGCGTCGGCATTGACGATGGCGCCGTGCATGACGATGCTGCCGGCGCCGACCCTTGCATGCGGCGAAACCCAGGCGGTCGGCGAAATGATGGCGGGCAAACCAAAGCCCAGGCGGCGCAGTTGCTCGAACAGGCCAATGCGCAGGTCCGGCGATTTGATCTGACCTACGCAAACCAGGGCATTGGCTCCGGCGCGGGCCAGGCGTGGCAAATCTTCATCGCTGCCGACGATGGCATAAGTCAGGCGCTGCTGGCGGACTTCAGTCGCTGAACCAATCAGGCCCTCGATCCGGAATCGGCCGTTGGCTTCGATTACGTCCACGCACGCCAAGGCATGGCCGCCGGCGCCCACCAGCAGTATGGGCGAGCGTGTCATGCAGACTCGCGTCCCAGCACCGCGCTGCTGGGAATATTGATGATGCGTCGCTCCAGATCTTCTGCGCAGGCCAGATGCATGCGGGGCGAATCGGCATAGGGGGTGAGTCGATGCATCAGGGTCCACACCGGGCGCGTCATGATGCCGGCGGCATTGGTGGCCGCCAACAACGCGTCGCGCTGGTCGACATGGGCCGCATCGAGAATGAGCGTTTGCAGCCAGTAGTTGCTCTTGCAATGCGCAGGCTCGCGAAACAGACGCAGCCCGGAAACATCACGCAGCGCTGCGCTGTAGCGCTCGAACAGGGCGCGCTTGTCTTGCACCAGTTGTGGCAATTGCTCAAGCTGGGCACAACCCAGCGCGGCATTGATGTTGGGCAACCGGTAGTTAAAGCCCACTTCGTCGTGCCGGTATTCCCAGCCATGCGCCAGCCTGGCGGTGGTGGTGATGTGCTTGGCGCGTTTGGCCAGTTCACTGTCATTGATGAGCAGCGCGCCGCCCCCGCCGGTGGTGATGGTCTTGTTGCCATTGAAGGACAAGGTGCCGATCAAGCCGAAGGTACCGGTATGCCGGCCGCGGTACAGGCTTCCCAGCGACTCGGCCGCATCTTCAACCAGCGCCAGATTGAAATCGGCCGCCAGTTGAACCAACTGGTCCAGGTTGCCCGCGTGGCCGAAGGTGTGCATGGGCACCAGGGCGCGTATCACCCGCTTGC
>JACCDH011596672.1_pt1 | contig 16124 bp, 18 predicted proteins | sample 7442481 | NCBI WGS metagenome assembly JACCDH01 (sample SAMN15323433, study PRJNA562643) | freshwater metagenome | isolation source: river surface water | place: USA:Blue River Watershed | collected 2017-08-15
ATGACACAGCGCGAGATCGCCCTGACAAATTCCGACTGAAAAAAGAATAAAGCGCCTGAGCTAGTGAACTAACTCAGGCGCTTTTCATCTGGAGAGACGATTACTTGCGCAGGCCAAGCTTGGCGATCAGAGCAACGTAACGGTCAGCATCACGGGACTTGAGGTAGTCCAACAGCTTGCGGCGACGGCTCACCATGCGCAGCAAACCACGGCGACCGTGATGGTCTTTGGCGTGTGTTTTAAAGTGGGGAGTCAGCTCGTTGATACGGGCTGTCAACAAAGCCACCTGAACTTCTGGGGACCCAGTGTCGTTGGCGGCGCGGGCATTGGCCTTGACGACCTCGGCCTTGATTGAAGATGCAATCATGGTTTTTTCCTTGTATTTCGCTCTGCACCCAACGGGCTGAAGCGAGGTTATTGACTTGCGCCACCCGCTGGAAAAGCCGATGGCGTGCGCTTTGCAAATCGCAAAACAGCCGGATTATAGCCCGAAACCCCAGCCCTCCTCACACCCCCCACCGCCACGCCAGAGTCAGTGAATCCAGCAACCCATAACCTGCCTAATTGGGGTCTGAACCCAATTGATTTATTTGGGGTCATTATTTGGGGTCAGATCCCAATTTAGGCGCATCCGTTGGATCAGAGGGCTTTTGGGGGTTGCTGGGCCATCCAGGCTTTGAGGCGGTCGACCCCTTGGCGCAATCTGTCCAGGTCTTTGGAGGCGAAGCACCAGCGCAACCAGCCGGCTGCTTCAGGGGCAAAAGCTTCACCCGGGGCCAAGCCGAGGCCCGCTTCGGTGACCAGTCGCTTGGCTGTGGTGACTGCATCCGGATGGCCTTCGAGCTTGAAAAAAGCGTACATCCCCCCTTTGGCGGGCGCCAATTGCACGCCGGGTATCGCCTGCAACAAGGGCACCAAGGTGTCGCGGCAGGCTTTTAAATGCGCCACCACACGGGGAGTGATGGCGGCGGTGTTTTGCAAGGCCACCACGCCCGCCCTCTGGGTGAAAACCGAAGCGCAGGAGGTGTTGAATTCGATCAATTTACCCATGTGGTGGGTCATGGCGGCTGGCATCACCAACCACCCCAAGCGCCAGCCCGTCATCAAAAAACTCTTCGAAAAACTGTGCACCACCACCAAGCGGTCGTCGTCTTGGGCCACATCCAGAAAAGACGGCGCACAGCCATTGGCGGTGTCATTTTCAAAGTAAAGGCGTTCATACACTTCGTCCGCCAGCACCCAAGTCCCGGTGCGCCGACAGTGCGCCAAGATCTCGGCTTGCTCTGCCTGCGTCAAAGTCCATCCCGTGGGGTTGTTGGGCGAATTGACAATTAACAGCCGCGTGCGAGACGTGATGGCCGCCTTGAGTGCGTCCATGTCGAGTTGCCACTGACCCTGCACCGGTTGCAGCGCCACGCACGTCAAGTGGGCGCCCATGACCAAGGCTTGCGCCGTCAGATTCGGCCAAACGGGGGTGACGGCAACGACCTCGTCGCCGGCATCGATCAGGGCTTGCGCAGCCAGCATCAAGGCATTCACGCCACCCGAGGTGATCGCCAGCCGGTCAACCCCAACGGGACCATGCAACTGCGTCATGTAGTCGGAGACGGCCTGGCGCAGCTCAGGCAAGCCCAAGTTGTGCCCGTAAAAAGTCTCCCCTTTTTGCAACGAGTCGATGGCCGCTTGGCGCACGATGTCCGGCGTGACTTCGTCAGATTCGCCGAACCAAAAAGCCAGCACATCTGAACGACCCATGCCGGCATTGGCCACTTCACGAATTCGAGACTCTTCCAAGTCCATCACGGACTGACGCATGTACGGAGGGGTATTGAGATTCATGCCCTCATCGTAACGGCTTGTCTGAAGCCAACGTGTCTCCCCTTGCACACCAGCGCCAGCGGCCTATGATGCTGAAGCAGCACCCAACTCAGCCCCAAGGAAAGCACATGAAGACACACCGATGGGGCCTCGCGCACTTCAGTTGGGCCTGCTGCTTGGGCGGCTTGATGTTTTGCCCAGCCAGCCAGGGCGCCGACTCCTTTCAAGCCCTCAGCCAGACCGATAAGCCGGCCAAGGCGCAAAAAAACAAAGGCGCCAAAAAACCTCCTCCCTCAGGCTCTGCAGAAAGCCCCGCACAGCGAGACCAGCGCCTTTGGCGAGAGTGCCGCGGCAAGCCGAATGCAGGGGCCTGCGAAGGATTTGCCTCTTGATGCCGGACTTGTTAAAACTGCTGAAAAAATAAGCACCGGCCGGCAACCCAACAGGCATGCCCCTTTGCGGGATTATTCAAGTACTTATCCACAGCTTTGGACACGAACTTTGGGGATACCCAGTCCGGTGCATGACTGACAGCCCACGGGTCATTCTTTACAGTGAAAGCATGATGCATTTTTATGAACCCCACTTGGGCCATGGCCTGAGACACGATCCGTTCAACGCGATCGTGGGCCCCCGCCCGATTGGCTGGATTTCCAGTCAGAGTGCCACGGGGGTGCTCAATTTGGCGCCCTACAGTTTTTTCAATGCCTTCAATTACGTGCCCCCCGTGATTGGGTTTTCCAGCATCGGCCGCAAAGACACTTTTAACAACATCGAGTCCACCGGCGAGTTTGTGTGGAATTTGGTGACACGCGAGCTGGCCGAAGTGATGAACAAAACCTGCGAGGCTGTGCCACCCGAAGTGAACGAATTTGCGCTGGCAGGGCTGACGCCCGAGGCCTCGCGCATCGTGCAAGTGCCGCGTGTGGCCGAGAGCCGTGTGAGCTTTGAATGCCGATGCACACAAATCGTGCAACTGACCGATTTGCAAGGACAAAAAATAGACACGTGGATGGTGTTTGGCCAAGTGCTGGGCATCCACATTGACCCAAAGCTCATCAAAGACGGGGTCTATGACACCGCCGAAGCTGGCCACCTGTTGCGCGGCGGCGGTGCGGCCGATTACTTCACCATCGGACCCACACAGCGCTTCAAAATGTACCGCCCCGAAGGCGGTGCGCGCGACCTGCCCAAATAAGCCAGGCCCAGCACCCTCAAGACTTCAGGTGCATGCCTTGGGCTTTGGCCCCATCGTGCATCAACTGCGCAATGCTGGAGGGACCCAATAACTGCATGGGGGTTTTGTCAGCCAAGTCCAGCGCGGTCCGACTGAAGGTGCCCAAGCACATGCAGGAGCATGAAAACGCCTCCATGCTTTCCCGGGCCGCCAGCATGTCACGCAGATGTTCTGCGCCCAGCGTTGCGGCTTTCCAGCGCTTGGCACTGACCAAAGTGGTTTTGCCGTTTTTGCGAATCTGAAAATCGGCTGGCCCTTGTTCCATGCGGCTCACCTCAAAACCTTGCGAGCGCAAACCTTCTTCGACCAAGATCGAAAAATCACGCCACCCCATTTGGCGCGCCTCTTCGACCAAGGTGTTGATGCGCTCCGTGCCAATCGCGTTTCTCTGTCGCCAAGCCGCCATGACACCAATGACAAAAAATGGAAAGGCGCCCAACATCCCGGGGATTTTGTAGTCCTCGGGCAACAACGCCCCCGCCACCAAGGCCACCGCCAGCATCACCAGAAAACTGACCCACCACGGGGACCGCAACAAAGCCGCAAAGAGCGACTTTTCAGACATTTTGAATTTCATGGACTCAATAAATAAAGGCCGGCCCGTGGACTTCATGTCCATTCAATGGGGCCGGCAAATTCAAGGCAGCCAGTTTAGCGGGGTCTGCAACTCCGTAGCGGGCGTGAGGGCGCAGGCTTCACAAAGGCACGATCGGCAAACTCTGTGTCATCAAGGGGCGGCACAAAATTTTGTAACCGTCGGCATCAAAGCCCGAGGACATGTGTCGCGCTTGCTGGCTCAACTGGCGGGCGGCCTCCAGCGAAGGGGCACTGCCCAAGTAACACCAATGGTGCACCACGTGAATCTGCGTGAACTCTGCGTCTTGCTCGACCACCCCTACGCAGCCCGTGTGAGGCCAGCACATGACACGCAAGGCATTCAACTGGGCGAGCAGCCTTTCGGTGTGCGCCGCTTGGCTTTCATCGCCTCGGCACACCCCCGCGCATTGCTTGATCGCCGCCCGAAAACAGGCTTTACCGGGCGCAAGTTTTTCAAGGCCGAGTGCCCCGTAACACAAGCGGTGCTGGTCGGCGATTTCCCGCAATGCCTCCAGCGCGGCATGGCGACTTGCATACAAACCAAACAGATCGGGCGCGGTGGCAAAGTCGACATCACGGGCATACACCACTTGAGGACCCTGCTCGGTCCATTGCAAGCTGCACAGCTGTTGGTTGCGCCTGAGTTTTTGGTTGAACAAGGGTTGTTGCAACTTGATCATCTGCGCTTCCAACAGCAAGGCGCCAATCTCCCCCGCCGTTCGGATGTAACTGATGCGGCGCGTCTGGCGCAACATGCGCGCTTCGTCTTCGGTTCTGAGATGCGACAACAAGCGGGCACGGATGTTGATGCTTTTTCCAATGTACAAAGGCAAATCGCCCGCCTCACCGTGAAAGGTGTACACCCCAGCCGACGTCGGTGCATCTTCGATGGCCTCGCGCAAGTGCTGCGGATAGGCATAGGCCTCTCGGCTTTCAACGGCAACTAGGGGTCGGGACTTGGGCATCAGCGTTGGGGGCTTGGGCAGAGAAAAATCGGCAACTGACCGATAAAGACTGTTTTTTTATACAGTATACTGAGGGCGTCAAGCTGCCTGCAGTTGCCTGACTTTTTCATATAACAACGCCCCGCGGTTCACCGCCCGGGGCGTTTTTTTTGCTCGGTTTGTGCGCGCAATGTAAGTCAAGTACGCCATGTTCGCCATGCGCGCCATTCACTTCATCAACGGGGGCGGCTCATCTTGCAAGTGCTGGGCAGACGCGCTTGCTCGGCCTTGATTTGTCGGATCACCTTGAACCCATAACCCGACCCTTCCACATCAAACGGCACACCGGGTGAGCCTTGGCGCTGCATCACCCCCACCACCAGGGGTTGCTGAAACTGGTGGTCTTCGGCACGCATGAAACCTGTTTGCCCCGCCATGCTGACGCGCGATTTTTCCAGCGCCAGCGCCACCCCGACCGGGTCGGTGTTGCCGGCTTTTCCAATCGCTTGCGCCAAGGCCTCGATCATGAGTTGCATGCGCACATGCACATAGTCTTCCGAGGGTTTGCTGAAACGCTTGCGAAACGATTGGTAAAAAGCCTCACTGGCTTTGCCCGGCACATTGGGCAGCCAATCGGCCACCGCAATCACGCGGTCCACCCCTGCATCGCCCAAAGCAGCGGGCGCGCCCAGCGCATTGCCATAAAAGGTGTAGAACTTGCCTTCATAACCCGACTCACGGGCGGCTTTGACCAGCAAGGTGAGGTCGTTGCCCCAATTGCCCGTGATGACCGCTTGTGCGCCGCTGGCCTTGATCTTGGCGGCATAAGGCAAAAAGTCTTTCACGCGACCCATGGGGTGCAACTCTTCGCCGACCACCGCCACATCGGGGCGTTGCTCGGCCAACTGGCGTTTGGCTTCGCGCAGCACCGCCTGGCCAAAACTGTAATCTTGACCAATCAAATACGCCGATTTGACGGATTTGTCTTCTGCCAAAACCTGCATCAAGGCCGTCATGCGCATGTCGGCATGCGCGTCAAATCGAAAATGCCAAAAGCTGCATTTCTCGTTGGTCAAAATAGGATCCACCGCCGAGTAATTCAAAAACAAGACCCGCTTGTTGGGCTCGCGTTCGTTGTGCTTGTTGATCGCGTCGATCAAGGCGGCGGCATTGGCCGACGAATTGCCTTGCAGCACCACTTGTGCGCCGTCGTCAATGGCCGATTTCAAGGCCGACAGGGCTTCTTCACTCTGCCCTTTGCTGTCGTAGCGTTCTAACTCGAGCCTTTGTGTGCCCAGCGCGGTTTTGACACCGCCACGTGCGTTGACCCGCTCTATGGCCCACACGATGTTGCGCACCACGGCCTCGCCGGTGTTGCCAAAAGGACCGCTCAGACCTTCAATCAGGGCCAACTTGATGGGGGCCAAAGTTGGGGCCGAAGCCTGTGCCGAAGATGGAGCTGAAGTTTGCGCCCGCACAACACCTCCGTGCAGACACAACAACACCAAAGCGCCCAACAGGCAGCGTCGAGAAAAAGCAAACAAAGACATTTTTTTAAGGGTCTCGAACCGATCGAGAAATGAAGCAAAGGCGCGCAGTGTAACGGCTGACCTTCAAACCAGTTCGTGCAAAGGCCAACGCGGTTTCACATCGAAGCTGTAACGCGCATCGGCGCTTTGCACGCCGGCTTGCAAACGCATGGCGGCGGCCATGGCGATCATGGCGCCGTTGTCGGTGCACAGGTGCAACTCCGGGTAATGCACCCGCACTTGGGCCTTGTGGCAGGCCGCATTGAGTTGCGCACGCAGTTCGCGGTTGGCCCCCACCCCGCCTGCCACCACCAAGCGCTTCAAGCCCGAGGTTTTCAAAGCGGTCATGGATTTTTTGAGCAACACCTCCACAATGGCCGCTTGGGTCGAAGCGGCCAAATCAGCACGCTCAGACGCACCTTCGGTTTGCGCCGCCGGACCGATTTTTTGACTCTGCGTCAGCACCGCTGTTTTCAGGCCGGCAAAAGAAAAATCCAAATCGCCGCTGTGCAACAAAGGGCGTGGCAATTTGTAGGCGGTGGGGTTGCCTTGCTCGGCCAAACGCGACAAACCGGGCCCACCGGGATAGGGCAATCCCATCAGTTTGGCCGACTTGTCAAAGGCCTCGCCAGCCGCATCGTCAATGGTTTCGCCCAACAGTTCGTAGTGCCCCACGCCATCGACACGCATCAGTTGGGTATGACCCCCGGAGACCAACAGCGCAATGAAAGGAAATTCGGGCGGATCGTCGCTCAAAAACGGCGACAACAAATGGCCTTCCAGGTGGTGAACCCCCAGCACCGGCTTGCCCAAAGAAGCCGCCAGTGCACAGGCCACCCCCGAGCCCACCAACAAAGCCCCGGCCAAACCCGGGCCGCGGGTATAGGCCACCACATCGATGTCGGCCAAACCCACGCCGGCCTGCGCAATCACCTGACGCGTGAGCGGCAAGACGCGGCGAATGTGGTCCCGGCTGGCCAACTCGGGCACCACACCGCCGTAGGCCTGGTGCATCTCGATTTGGCTGTACAAGTCATGCGACAAGAGCCGTGGCATGGCCTTGCCGGTCGTTTCGACCAGTGCCACACCCGTTTCATCGCAAGAAGATTCAATGCCCAAAATTCGCATAACAGGTAGTTTAAGCGGGGCCTGTTCGGGGGCTGGGCCGGTGGCCATAATGCAGCGCAACCGTTTCTTCCTGATCGGACCTTATCCATGACCCCGTTGCGACTGATTTCATCCATGGCCACCAAAGCCCTGCTGGCCGATCTGGTGGCGCTGTACCAAAGCCAGCACCCGGGCATTGCCATTCACATCGAGTCGGTCGGCGGGGTGGATGCGGCCAAGCGGGTGCAGGCCGGCGAGGCCTTTGATGGCGTGGTCTTGGCCAGTGATGCGATTGACAAACTCATCGCCGGCGGCCATGTCTTGTCGGACAGCCGAACCGACTTGGTGCGTTCAGGCGTGGCGGTGGCCGTTCCGGCGGGTCAGCCTTGGCCCGACATCTCGACCGAAGCCGCGCTCAAGGCGGCGGTGTTGGCGGCCCCCAGTTTGGGCTATTCCACCGGCCCCAGTGGCGTGCAATTGGCCCAATGGTTTGCCGCATGGGGCATTGCCGAAACCATTGCCCCACGCATCGTGCAGGCCCCGCCGGGCGTGCCGGTCGGCGCCTTGGTGGCGCAGGGTCAAGTGGCGCTGGGCTTTCAGCAATTGAGCGAAATGTTGGGGGTGGCAGGCATCAGCATCGTGGGCGGTTTGCCACCATCGGTCGAGATCATCACCACGTTTTCGGGCAGTGTGGCGACGCGTTGCGCACAGCCCGAGGCCCTGCGCGCCTTGTTGCAGTTTTGGCAATCCGAGGCTTGTGCGGCGCTCAAAGAGCGGCACGGCATGGCCCCGGCTTGAGCGACATATTCATATAACCCCGGGTTATCTGACTTCCAGCAAAATCCCCTGCATGGGAATCAGCCATTACATCAAAGACATCGGCCGTGGCAAAGAGGGCGCACGCGCCTTGAGCCGTGCGCAAGCGGCCGACCTGATGGGGCAAGTGCTGGATGAACAGGTCAGCGACCTCGAGCTGGGTGCTTTTTGCATCGCCATGCGCGTCAAGGGCGAAACGCCCGAAGAAATGGCGGGTTTTCTCGAGGCCACCCATGCCCGGTTAAACAAAGTCCCGACAGGCCGTGTGCCCACCGTGGTGCTGCCCAGCTACAACGGCGCACGCAAACTGCCCGTCCTCACACCCTTGCTGGCCCTGCTTTTGGCGCGCCAAGGTGTGGCGGTGCTGGTGCATGGTGAAAGCACCGAAGACAGCCGCGTGAGCAGCCAGGCCGTGCTGGCCCACTTGGGCGTCACGGCCAAGGAACGCGTGGCACCCGCCGTGGCGGGAGAGGTGCACTTCTTGGGCACCAGCGTGTTGCACGGCGGGCTGGCGCGCTTGCTGGCCGTGCGCCGCAGTGTGGGCTTGCGCAATCCAGGGCACAGCTTGGTCAAGCTGATGAACCCGTGTGCCTCTGAAGGTCCGGTGTTGGTGGTCAGCAGTTACACCCACCCCGAGTACCTGACCTCGATGTCGGCCACCTTGAGTCTGACGGGCCAACACGCCCTGTTGCTGCGTGGCACCGAGGGCGAGCCTGTGGCCGATGCGCGGCGCACACCTGCGATGGAGGTGTTCAACAAAGGGCGCAGCGTGCGCGTGCAAGAGCAACATGCCGGTTCATTGGCGCAAATACCCGAGTTACCAACCACCGATGCCGCCGCCACGGCCCAGTACATCCAACACGTCTTGCAAGGCCAATGGCCTGTGCCCCAGCCGATTGCGCTGCAAGTCCAACACATCTTGAACGAGGTGACACCATGACGCGTCCCGCTTTGCCCGAGGGCCTTGATCTGCCATCTGGCGTCGCATCGAAAACCAAGACCCCCTCAGCAGGCCGCTGCACCTTGGTCGGCGCAGGCCCGGGAGACCCCGATCTGCTGACACTCAAGGCGGTCAAGGCGATTGCCAGCGCCAGCGTGTTGTTGGTCGACGATCTGGTGAACGATGCGGTACTGGCCTATGCCTCCCCTCACGCGCGCATCGTGCATGTCGGCAAGCGGGGGGGCTGCAGCAGCACCCCTCAGGCTTTCATCGACAAGATGATGATCGCAGCCGTTCATGAGGGCGAACAGGTGGTGCGTCTGAAAGGCGGCGATCCTTTTATTTTTGGCCGCGGCGGTGAAGAAGTCGAACACTTGCGCGCCGCAGGCATTGAGGTAGAAGTCGTCAATGGCATCACCTCCGGTTTGGCAGGCATGAGCAGTTTGGGCGCCCCCCTGACACACCGCGAACATGCGCATGGCGTGGTCTTTGTGACCGGTCATGCCAAACCCGGTGACGCGGGCACCTCATGGCCGCTGCTGGCCCAGACCGCGCAGCAGACCAAGCTGACCTTGGTGATTTACATGGGCGTGAGCAGCCTGGAACACATTTGCCACGGTCTCTTGCAAGGCCTGCCCCCTCACACCCCCGTGGCCGTGGTGCAGCACGCCACTTTGCCCCAACAGCGAGAGGTCTTGACCACCTTGGGCGAACTGATCGACACCTTTCAAAAAGAAAGCCTGCAAAGCCCCAGTGTCATCGTGGTGGGCGATGTGGTGCAAGGCGCGCGCGCTTGGCAAAGCCGCGCCGCCACCTCAGCCGATTTGCGCGTCGCCTGAGCCATCGCGGGCAGCCTGAAGACGCCAAGCGTGCCCGCCTGAAGCGCGCACCCTTTCAGCCCCCTGCCCTTACACTCCTGCGCCATGAAGACTTGGGATGTGGTGATCGTGGGGGCCGGGGCTGCCGGTTTGTTTTGCGCGGGCATGGCCGGGCAACGTGGGCTGCGCGTTTTGCTGCTGGACCACAGCGACAAAATCGCCGAAAAAATCAGAATCTCTGGCGGTGGCCGATGCAACTTCACCAACCGCTTGCTCGATGCCACGGCGCCACAAAAACACTTCATCAGCCAAAACCCGCATTTCTGCCGCTCAGCGCTGTCGCGCTACACACCGCAAGACTTCATCGATTTGGTGCAAAAACACGGCATTGCTTTTCATGAAAAGCACAAGGGCCAGCTGTTTTGTGACCACTCTGCCGAAGACATCATCCGCATGCTGTTGGCCGAGTGTGCGGCGGGGCAAGTGGACATCCGCACCCGCAGCCCTGTGAAGTCGGTCACTTCGGTATCACAAGGCGCCGAGGCTGCAGAGGGGCCCCGCTACCGCCTGGACACCGAGCAAGGCCCGATTCACACCACCTCCTTGGTGGTCGCGACGGGGGGCTTGTCGATTCCCAAGATTGGCGCTTCGGGTTGGGGTTATGAACTGGCCCAACAGTTTGGTCTGCGCTTAGTGGCCCGGCGTCCGGGCTTGGTGCCGCTGACTTTTGACGGCGCCGCTTGGGCCCCGTATGCCGAATTAGCAGGGCTGGCTTTGCCCGTGAGCATCGAGACCGGCGAGAAAAAAGCCCGTATGCACTTTGACGAAGATTTGCTCTTCACCCACCGTGGCCTTTCCGGACCGGGCGTCTTGCAAATCTCCAGCTACTGGCAAGACGGCAGCCCGATCCGCTTGAATCTGGCCCCCGAAATCGACCTGCCCCAGCGCTTGCAAGAAGCCAAACTGCGCTCCAAAAAACGCTTGGTCAACGAATTGGCCAACTGGGTGCCCAGCCGTTTGGCCGAGGCCTGGGTCAGCCAAGACCCGGCCCTGCAGCGCACCTCAGCCGAGGTGCCGGACAAAGCATTGCAACAACTCGCACAGGGCCTGAGTGCTTGGCACCTGACGCCGAATGGCAGTGAGGGATACAAAAAAGCCGAAGTCACCTTGGGCGGCGTCGATACCCGAGACTTGTCGTCGCAAACCATGGAGTCCAAGCAAGCCGGCTTGTACTTCATTGGGGAAGTAGTCGATGTCACCGGCTGGCTGGGCGGCTACAACTTCCAGTGGGCCTGGGCCAGCGGCCATGCCTGCGCCCAAGCATTGCCACTCCCCGCTCGGGGCTGAAGCGGCCACAGCACCGATTCGTTTCATTTTTGCCAAAGACGCCCTTTGGGGGCCGCCGACTTGGCTTATCCCGCTTCTGTGACGCTATAATCTCAGGCTTTGCTGGCAAACCCCCGTCTGCCAAATACTAGTTCGTGACGGGGAACCGCCGAAACTGGGTTTCAAGGGCCCGATCTCCCTTTTGACTGCAGCCGGCACATTTTTTGGAAAATTGATTCAATGACCACCATCCGCGTGAAAGAAAACGAGCCGTTTGACGTCGCCCTGCGTCGCTTCAAGCGCACCATTGAAAAACTCGGCCTGTTGACCGACTTGCGCGCTCGCGAGTTCTACGAAAAGCCAACGACCGAGCGCAAGCGCAAGAAGTCGGCTGCTGTCAAGCGCCACTACAAGCGTGTTCGCAGCATGCAGTTGCCCAAGAAGATGTATTGATCTTCTGTTGCATGGCCTTTAAAGGTCTGCACACAAGCCCGCTGGAGGACGCTCAGGCGGGCTTTTTCTTTGATGCGAGCCTATTTGAATACCCCTGGAGCCTCTCATGAGCCTGAAAGAACAGATCACCGAAGACATGAAAACCGCCATGCGGGCCAAAGACGCCGAGCGCTTGGGCACCATCCGCTTGCTGTTGTCGGCCATGAAGCAAAAAGAGGTGGACGAGCGCATCGAGCTCGATGATGTGGCGGTGGTCGCCATCGTCGACAAACTGATCAAGCAGCGCAAGGACTCGATCGCCGCGTTTGAACAAGCTGCGCGTCTGGATCTGGCCGACAAGGAAAAGGCCGAAATGACGGTGCTGCTGGCCTACCTGCCCGCACGCATGTCGGCCGAAGAAGTCACTGCAGCTGTTGCAGCCATCGTGAGCGAATTGGGTGCCAAAGGGCCCAGTGACATGGGCAAAGTGATGGGCGCAGTCAAGGCCCAACTGGCTGGCAAAGCCGACATGGGCCAGGTGTCTGCGGCGGTCAAGGCCGCCCTGGCAGGCTGAGCACCAGCGGCCTCCTGCGGCAATCAGCCCCCCAGGATCATGGCGGAACCCAGAACCGCCATGAACGCACCACCCCAAGCGCCCCAAGCAGGGCTGCGGCGGTAAACCATCCACAGCAGCGGCAGCAACAAAATGGGGGTCAAGGACGAAAAAATCCCCACCAGATTGGCCTGCCCGGTTTTCAGGGCTTGCAAAATCAGGGTCATGCCCAAGGCCATGGCCACGGCGGCACTGGCCCAGGTGTTCAACAAGGTTTTGACACTCAGCGGGTTTTGCACTTGGGCCACTTGCGCACCCGCCCACAGCAGCACCAAATGTGCAGAAAAACTGGCCGATGTGCGAACCGCAGAGGCGGCTACCGCATCCACACCCGAAGCCATCAAGGGCTTGATCATGAGGGTCGCCACCGACTGGCACACGGCGGCCAGCAGCCCCAGCAAGACCCCGGCCATCAAGGTGCCGCGTGTTTTTTCCCAAGCGTGGGTTTCACTCTCGCGTCGCCCCCAGACAATCGCCACCATCACGCCCGAGACCAAAAGACTGCCGCCCAACAAGGTCCAGCCCCACAGGGTTTCGCCCAAAAACAACCAGGCCAACAGGGTGGAAAAAATCGCGTGCGTGGCAAACAGCACACCACTGCGGCGCGGCCCCAGCCGATTCATGCAGGCAAACAAGGCGGTGTCGCCAATGAAAATGCCGATGAAACCCGATAGCGCCAGCAGTGCCACATTTGAGGCATCGAGACTGCGCCATTGCCCGGTAAACAGCGTCAGCGACCAAAGCAGGGTCAGTGCAAAAAACAAACGCCAGCGGGTGAAGGCAAAGGCCCCCATCCGACTGGAGGCAGCCGCAGAGAACAAGCTGCCCACCGCCCAAGACAAGGCCGCCAGCGCGGCCAGAAGTTCTGCCTGCACAGCGCTGCGGGCCTCAGCTGCCTGCCAGCTTCATTCGGTTGACCAAAATGGAGCCTGTGGTTTTGGCGCCCATGTTGTAGGTGTCTGCGCCCACGGCCTCGATGCCCATGAACATGTCTTTGAGGTTGCCTGCAATGGTGATCTCGTGAACCGGATAGGCAATTTCGCCGTTTTCAACCCAGAAACCGCTGGCCCCGCGTGAATAGTCGCCCGTGACGTAGTTCACGCCCTGGCCCATCAACTCGATCACGAACAGGCCTGTGCCCAGTTTTTTGAGCATCTCATCCAAATTATCACCCGCTTGCGTCAGACGTGAGCTCAGTGTCAGGTTGTGCGAGCCGCCCGAATTGCCCGTGGTCTTCATGCCAAGTTTGCGTGCCGAATAGCTGGACAAGAAGTAGCCTTCCACACGCCCCCCCTTGACCACCATGCGTCGCGCCGAACGTACACCTTCATCGTCAAATGGCGAGCTGCCTTTGCCACGCAGGACAAAAGGATCCTCCTCGATGTCGATGTGCTTGGGGAACACCTTTTTGCCCAGCGAATCGAGCAAGAAACTGCTCTTGCGGTACAGCGCACCGCCACTCACGGCCTGCACGAAACCACCCAACAGGCCCGCAGCCACGGGCGACTCGAACAGCACAGGGCACTCAGTCGTGGCGATCTTGCGCGCCCCCAAACGCGACAAGGCGCGTTCAGCAGCATAGCGGCCCACGGCTTCGGGCGATGACAGTTCGTCGGCTGAACGCATCGAGGTGTACCAAGCGTCGCGCTGCATTTCAGCATTGCGGCCGGGCAGTTTGGCAATCGGTGCCACCGAGATGCTGTGGCGCGAGCTGGCATAGCCCCCGCGAAAGCCGTGCGTGTGAGCGCTGAAAAAGTGACTTTGTTGCGCCGACACGGCCGCGCCATCGCTGTTGGTAATGCGACGGCTGGTCTTGAGCGCCGCAGCTTCGCATTGCAGCGCGAGTTGGGCCGCCTCTTCGCTGGTGATGGCCCAGGGGTGAAAAAGATCCAGATCGCGGTGATTCGTTTCGATGTCGGCCTCATCGGGCAAACCGGCTGTGGGATCCTCGGCCGTGAATCGCGCGATGTCGTAGGCCGCTTGCACGGTCCGCTCAATTGCTGTCCGGGAAAAGTCCGAAGTGCTGGCATTGCCACGGCGGTGCCCGACATACACGGTCACGCCAAGCGATTTGTCGCGGTTGCGCTCTACATTCTCCAGCTCACCTTTGCGCACACTGACGGACAGGCCACAGCCTTCGGAGGCTTCGGCACCCGCGTTGGTCGCTCCCAGTTTTTTGGCGTGATGCAGGGCGATATCGACCAGCTCTTCAAAATGGTCGCGTGAGTAGCTGAAGCCGTCGTGGGCTTGCGCGCTGGAATCGCTGGTGGTTTTTTTCACGGATGGGGTCTCGAAAAAATGAAGGGCAGCAGGCCCACTGTGGCCGCTATGATACTTGCCACCCAGCCTTTGCGCTGCCCATGAGAACGAGTTCCCCCGACATGTCCCGTAAACCCAAAAAAGGCTATTTCGTCCGTGGTCAATTTGTTGCCGAAGGCAGCGAACTCGACCTCGAGTACAAGCGCGAGCTCAAAGGCGGCCTCGACGGCCCCAGCCGCACCGAACTCAAGCGCGAAAGCACCGAACTGCAGGAACTCGGCAACGAGCTCCTGAGCCTGCGCAAAGACCTCATGGAAGGCCTGAGCCTGCCCGACAAACTGGTGGAGGGTCTAGCCGAAGCCAAACGGATCACCAACTTTGAAGGCAAGCGCCGCCAGATGCAGTTCATCGGCAAGCAAATGCGTTTGCTCAGCCCTGAAACCCTGCAAGCCGTGCGTGAAGCGCTCGACATCCAGCGCTTGGGCAGCGCCAAAGACACCCAAGCCCTGCACTTGGCAGAAGCCTGGCGTGACCGCCTGATCGCCGACGATATGGCGGTGGGCGAGTGGATCGCGCAGTACCCGCAAACCGACACCCAGCAGCTGCGGGCACTGGTGCGCCAGGCGCGCAAGGATGCAGTGCCCGTCACCAACGCGGCCGTCTCGCAAGGCCTGGCCCCGCGCCAGGGCCGTGCTTACCGTGAATTGTTCAAGCTGGTGCGCAGTGTGCTGACCGGCGGCGAAAGCGACAACACCCCCGACGAGGCCGAAGATGAGTGAAGCCCTGTTTGACCCGATCAAGATCGGTATCGTGTCCATCAGTGACCGTGCCAGCACTGGCGTGTACGAAGACAAAGGACTGCCTGCGCTGCAGGAATGGCTCAGCCGCGCCTTGCACAACCCCATCACCTTTGAGCCGCGACTGATCCCGGACGAAAAAGACCGCATCAGCGCCACGCTGATCGAGCTGGTGGATGCCGGTTGCAGCCTGGTGCTGACCACCGGCGGTACCGGCCCCGCCCTGCGCGATGTGACGCCCGAGGCCACACTGGCTGTGGCCGACAAGGAAATGCCCGGGTTTGGCGAGCAAATGCGCCAGATCAGCCTTAAATTTGTGCCAACCGCCATTCTTTCGCGCCAGGTGGCCGTGATCCGTGGTCAAAGCCTGATCATCAACCTGCCCGGCCAGCCCAAATCGATTGCCGAAACCCTTGAAGGTCTAAAAGATGCCGACGGCAAATCCGTGGTGCACGGCATTTTTGCCGCTGTGCCCTACTGCGTGGACCTGATCGGCGGCCCTTACATGGAAACCCGTGACGAAGTCTGCAAGGCTTTCCGCCCCAAAACCGCCATCCGGCCTGCCCGCTAAAAAGCCGCGGCAGTCCCACCGGGAAGCGGTCTTCCGTTGGGTATAATCCTTTTTCTCGGCAAGAGCGACAGCAGCACCTCCGGCTAGACCACCGCCATCAGCGCGACGCCACCATGTGGGCCGGTCACCGTTCCGCAAGGACTGCATTCCAAATGTTCGCCCACCATCTTGCCATTACAAATTTGACGCCGAGATAAGGTGTTGATTTGTGTCTTACAAGCCCGCGCCGGGATGTATTTGGCGCTGACTGTGTCCGTTTCCTTGTCTGTTTTGATGTTCCGAGGTGTTCATGCCTGCTCAAAAGTCGAAGAAGCCTGCCC
>JACCDH011576896.1_pt1 | contig 16119 bp, 13 predicted proteins | sample 7442481 | NCBI WGS metagenome assembly JACCDH01 (sample SAMN15323433, study PRJNA562643) | freshwater metagenome | isolation source: river surface water | place: USA:Blue River Watershed | collected 2017-08-15
AAAAAAAAAAGAGTGACGGCGTTTGGTCACAAGAAAGTAGTCGAAAAAAAGTTTCCCAAATTTTATTTTTGACTTGCACACTTTTTGGAAAACACAACTTTTAAAAATTTTACAGACTTTTTTCGTGTCCATTTCATGTCGAAATTTTTGCATGTCTAATTTTGAAACAATGTGTCGATACGTTTTACCCAACCTGGACCTTTACACTGTACGATCTTCGTGACAACCCTTTAAATCTTGTGTTTCTAGGTCAAATGCAACATGGCACATAGTTTGTACAAAAATAGTGACGGCGTTTGGTCAAGATCGTTGTGATTTCCTACCACAACCGGTCATATATGTTCGGTGGCAAAATTTGAACGGTTCCCGATACTCAAAATTCAAACTACCAAAACGCCCTCGTAAGTGTTGGTTAGGACAATGAGGACTGGCTTGTCGGCTCTATTGGGGGGGTCACTTGTTTACCCGGCCGATTTTCCACAAAAACTGGAAAAGGTCAATTTTGTTTTGGTCACCGAAACGTCAGCTGAACAAAGAGTTTCAACAAACGGTTGAAAAATTTTCCGGCTACCACTTAAACATCAAGTTTTTTTTTGATCCCTGGTTTACAAAAACATATTCTCAACGTTTAGAAAAAAATCGTGCCCAATACAGAGGATATGACGATTTCGCAACTTTCTGTTTTTCGGGACAACCCTCGGGTTTTGATCATTAACGTCAACATTGGTGTCGGTTCAATAAATATCACGGATGAGCTGCAAACGATAGCCTTGGTGCACAGACAGGGACTTTTGTACACACTGTTGCTGTTTACGAGAACACAAGAAGACCCCACCACCTGGACCACCCGAGTAACAAACACGTTTGGCATGCACAATAAAATGCATCCCCTTGTGCATCGCACCAGTTACCTCGTGACGGAACAAATGTTTGAACAGAATCACAAAGTTTTGCCACTCGAGTATTCCACCGATTTGGATAACGCATTGGACCAAAATTCTGACGTTTATTCTAGTATTAGCAATGTAATCCACGCCGTCCTTGGTATTGAAACCATTCCCGTTCAAGAGGGATCGGCCGGTGAGTCGGTGAAATCTACATTTCTGTACCTAAATCTACAAGAATTTAAAGATCATGATCAAGGTTGGTATTTACTTAATCCCGGAGACAAAGACAAAAGGTTAGAAGCATGGCCAACATTTAAAAATAACCAAATCGTGAGTGTCGACAACAAAGAACTTCGTATTCTCAACCCACCAGAAACCAGATTTTTAAAGTACAAGTTTAGAAACTGGAGCGACTCACCACAAGATCTTGAACCATTTTTGACAGGGTTGAATGTTTCACCGACGGTCGCGAAGACTGCAAAACAAAGTTTAAGAAGCGGTCAAACCGTGTGTACCTTGACATTATTCCACCGCAAATTTCTCACCGATGATGATATTGAACCACCAAACGATAACTTAGACGAAACACTCGCAAAATACGTCGTTTGCGGGGTTTTATTGATGACGCGCGAACAACCGCATAACGAAGAGCAACCAGGCGCAACGTGGGTGTCCGTGGTCAAGTGCACGTGGGTCAATTCAATACCCATGATTCCAAAGGCGGCCCTTCATCAATGGTTGTGGTTATTCGTCATCGGTCGGTCCAGCTTAACAGTCTGCAGCAAACGGTGGACTTCTTTTTTACTCGACCTTGGGATCGCTCCTCTATCAATCGATCGTCAACTGTACGGGTTTGAACCAACGAATGCCAAACAGTTTGCTATCTTGGAAAAAAACGCTTTAACCCTGCAACGCATCTTGGGTCAACGACGCCACATTTGCAAGGAGGACAGTCGGTTCCATTTTGAATTAGCTTCCAAGACCAACTGCATGCGTCAAGGATTTGGTTCGGTGATTCACCGTAACACCGATCGTTTGCTTGGATCACGGCGATCGCGGGGGCGACGGGAAGATTTGGACCTTGGTGAGCAGCAATCCATGTCATCGTTGAGCAGTGAAGAAGACGTTCGAGGAAGAAACGCACTGCGTGCGGGGTCGGCAAGTTCGCAAAATTCCGGGTCGGTGTTCGCGTGGCCAGACGATGACGAGCAAGGTGGCGCGAAAACAAACCCGCATTCCAGGCCCCCAAGTTCACTAAACCGCGGGCAAAGTGGAGGATCTTCAGCATCGTCGCGGAATCGCATCGAGGAAATTCCGTGGAATGACTTGCCAAGCCTAAATGAAGCTGGGAACGAATATATATAAATTTGGAGACGAAACACCGGAATGAATAGGGTTATAAAACGCGAATAAAACCTATATTTTTTTCTTTGGTTTTTTCTTTTGGTCGTTTTTTTCAGGTCAAATTTCAATGGAACGAGGATCGTGTGGGGCCATTTACGATGTTGGTAAAAAAGTCTTGGTTCTTGACGACGGACACACATTCGCCCGAGGTTTGACAAAGACGCTTGCGGCTTGCTTCTCACCGTCTCTCAACACGGAGGACTGCTTTGCCGCGCTCGGGTCCATCAAACGTAAAAAGCAAGGAATGCAGATCGGCATGCAACTCGACTTGGTTATTTCGCACTGGGTGTCCGACCCGAACTTCGAGTACGATTGCCCGCGGTTCCGCATGGTCCAACAAATACTCAAGGACAAGGAGTGGACGCCGGTCAGCACGCAGGTCGCGCTCGGGTGCAACACCCTGCGGGTCGGGACGCTGGTCGACCTGGTCTGCAGGGACCGAGATGGGGCCACCGTCCTCGTGGAACTCAAGTGCGGGTTCGACGATTACTATGACGTCGCCAACGAAGGCGTGATGAATTTTCCGTTTCAGGACCTTCCCCTCACCTTTCGGAACCGGCACTACGTGCAACTCTGGATTACGGCTTGGCTTTTTCACCATTGTTTCCCCACGACCCGGATCGGCACCGCCGTAATACTGCACGTATTTGCGGACCCGGACAATAAGATTTCGGCGCAAGTCACCTCGCTGCCGACGTGGTTGTTTGTTGATACCGACCGTTTGAAAGAGTGCCTACTCGTGTTGCGACGCACCCGCCACGAAACCAAGAAAAAACGAATGGCGCAGATACGAAGAGCCGTCAAAAGAGTCACAAAAGCAGGATGATTGTCGGGCACCAGACCCCGTAAACCAAGGATTTTTTATATCGCCCGTAATTATGGTACATCTACCGACCTTTTGTATCAAGAGTGACGACCGTCGGTCACCAAAAAAGTAAGCATAAATAATTTTAAACTGCACACTTTTAGGAGAACCCGACTTTGAAACATTTTGTTTCGAGAGGCCTTTTTCATGTCGACATTTTTTTCGTGTCAGATTTTTTTGGAAACAAATACGCCCCGCTTGCTCTACAACCTTGACCGTGGGTCGTGTGACAACCCCTTGTAAAGCTCGGGTTTGTCAGTCAAAGTAACCATGGTACCTAGTTTGTTATTTTTTTTCAAAAAGCGACTGCATTGGGTCAAAAAAGTTGAACCAAAAAAAAGTTTAACCAAAAAAAAGTTTAACCAAAAAAAAGTTTAACCAAAAAAAAGTTTCCCAACATTTTTTTTGAACCGCACTTTTTTTAGAAAACCCAACTTTTAAAAATTCCGATGACTTTTTTGCGTCATTTTTTCGTGTCAAGTTTTAGACCGACGGTGATCATATGAAAGAACCAAATAACAAAAGGTGTGTTTTACAATTGCAAACAAGTCTTCAAGTTCAAATTGGAAAAAAGGCCCGAGTCTAACCAAAGTTTGACCTTTGCTTAACCGCTTTTATTCTGCCAAGCTATCAAATCAGCAACGCCAACTTGAACAGGCGGACGAGTCAATGGTTTAAGAATAATTTTGCGTTTTTCGTGTCTTTTCAAAAAATTAATGGCCATGTCCGTCCAATACTGTGACGTCATCTGTTGCGGTTGTTGGTTCGGCGTCCGGATCTGTTTAATCATGCCGTCAAAAAATTGCATCAAGAGTTCCCGTTTAAATTGACCGCTATTTTTGTCTTTGCACAAGGACCAAAAAGGCCCCGCGCCTCGACCCGAAGCGTCCACGAAACGAATTTTGTGTTGCAACAACCACGCGATAATATAGTTTTGGTCCTCAACCATCTTGTCTTTAAAAGTTTGCTTCGCCTCTTTGAACGCGGTGATCTGCTTATGGAAATCCATGAGGGATTGCAACCTCTTTTGTTCAAACTGGACTGGGGTCGTCATGCACTGGCCCTTTTTTGGGGGAAAAAAGTAACGGGTTCTTTTTTGTCGGACAACAAGATTTTTCTTTCTTTCGTGTCTCAACAAATAAAATGTAACGCAGCGACATTGGTTTAGCAAGCAAGAAAAAAGATAGACATAAAAACAACAAAAAAAAACCAACCATGACCTCCGCCGCACTCATGTTGCAGACCCTGCAAGAAGAAATTCGAGAAACCCAAAAATTTGTCGCGCAGCTTCGCCATCGCCGGCGGAAACCGACGCTGAACACCGACGAGTGTCCCTTGATCTGCAAAGAGTTAGAAACCGTCGTTAAACCACCGCGAGTTGACCACGAGGACATTCGATTGAACTTGATCAACTTTCCTCGGGACTTGGGTGTTTTGAGCAAAAACAAGCGGTTGCTCGACATGTTTGAGCGACATTTTCACAATGTCGTACAGACTTCCGACTTTCCGCTTCTGTACGAGATGTACGCTCTCCCCTCGGCGGTGGTCCTTATTCCTGAATCGGCGTGGCAACAAACGTTTGCGATTATCGCCCAGCGCGGCGATCTCCAAAAGTTAAAAGACGCGTGGGAGATGGATACAGCGGATGTGTCAGAAGATATCAAGCGCGAGCGAAGACAAATTATTTCGAGGATATCCGCCGCCCCGATTTTGATTTAATAAAACACCACTTCGAGTCGAGCGATAATGGAAACATAAAAACACTTTTGGATTGCTTCCATAAAATGCAGCATATGAGTCGTTGGTGTCTTAACGGGTGTCAATTCATTGAAAAATCCATTAAAAAATCCATTAACCGACGCAAACAACAAGTATCACATTCTTCAGAGCCGAAAAAAATAAGCAGGAGGTGGTTTATGAAAAAAAAGGGGGGGTGAGGCAGTCTCCGAGCGTTAGTGGACTTTGAACGTTCACATGTATGTTTCTTTGGGTATTTTTTTGTGGGTTTTCTCCAGCTTGTGTTCTTAAATACGACATAATGAACAAAATCCTCTAGAGAAACAAACGAAAGTGTCACAACCACCAAAAAAAATAGCGATAACCAACAAAATGTAAGAATTGATGTGTTTCAGAGGGACATAATTGGCGTTTTGTTTAAAAAAAAATGCTTGCTTTTCTGTTTCGACATTAACATGCGTGTTTTGCTTAACAAAGCAAGGATAGTTCGTCGTTCGGAAACAATCATGAATTCTAGAATGTTTGAGTTTGTATCCATGCAAGTTCTTCTGTAATTGCAATGTCCATATTTTTGAACAGGTCAATTGGGCTTTTACCTTGAAAATTATTTATATAATTTCCAACATCGGTCTTTATGTTTGTCAAATTCCGGTTTTTTATAGTTGACGTTTGAACCGTATTGTCCAGTAATTTTTGGAATTTCTCCATACTACCGCCCGCTTTATTGTACAGTTCTCTTAACTTGCGTTGTTGAGCGGTTTTCATGTGATTGTTTGTCATTTGATCATTAAATATTGTGGGTTTATTATTTATTAACTTGCAAAGATGGATTAAAAGTTTCCGCCTTTTAATTCGAAATAGTGTACAATTTGTGATCTCTGCATCTCGTGGTACATTTTTTCGATACATAACAATCGTTGTCATGGCTTGTAGGGCTTCTGAGCAGTCCTTTAAATACTCGTCCGTAGGAACTATGACATTTAATAAATCAGCACTTGACAAACCATCATTAATTTCTCTACAATAAGTATTGGCACTCGCGTTGTCTGTTATGGTCCTTTGCGGAAATTTTGGAGCCTGGCAGCCAGGCTGCGCGGCAGCGGCAGCGGCAGCGGCTTCGGCTGTGGCAGCGGCTTCGGCTGCGGCAGCAGCGGCAGCGGCGTCGGCAGCGGCAGCGGCTTCGGCCTGGTCTTGTTTAAACTTAGTAACCAACGTTTGAATTTGAGCGTCAACTGCATTGACATCGTCGAGTTTTTGTTTAGTCGTTTCGGCGTCAGCTAAAGCCTGTCCTAATTGAGATTGGATGGTTTCCATTTCTTGTTGCCATAGGATTTTCTCAGGATCGTCGGGGTTATTTAAGTTTAAGTACTCGCCTCCGAAGATCATGTTGGCAACCTCGCCTCTAGATGCGAGAACATCTTTGACGGTTGTGGCAGCTCCGACAGCTACGTCGGCGGCCTTTTTGGCGTCCTGGGCGAGTTTAACGGCGGCTTCGAATCGGATAACAGCGTTTTCGACGGCTGAAGAGTCCTTAGTACTAATGGCCGCTTGGACCAAAGTTAGTTCTTTTTGGGCGATGGAGGCGCCGGCGGTGGCACCCTCGCTGGCGACTTTGGCGGCGAGGCTGGATGCTTCGGCAGCGGCGACGTAGTCTTTAGTAGGGTTGTTAATGGCTATGTCGGCGGCTGTTTTTGCTTTGTCGGCGACTTGAGCGACGGCGGCGACAGCATCCACGATATCTTTCAGGTCGTTATTGGTGACGCCTCGGTTAACTAGATCTAATGCGGATTTGGCGTCTCTGACGTTTGCGTTGGATTCGGTATTCGTGGAGGCGGGTTTGGGATTCGCAGAGTCGGGTTTGGGATTCGCAGAGTCGGGCCCGGGTTTGGGATCCGCGGAGCCGGGGTTATTTATTGCTGTAACTTGTTTAACCAAGTCTTTGGATTCGTCTGTAATCTTTATCAAAACATCAATCTTCATAGTCAAATCACGTAAAAGTTCTTCAGCTTCTGTCAAAATACCCATACGAGTTAAGCTTTCATTCAACTTGTCCATTACTTGGTCATCATCTCCATAGGCAGTTATAATCGCTCTGATAGGTTCTAACAATTTTAGGACATGGTTGTATTGTTGCTTGGCTATTTCTAAGTCCATATTGAAATTTTTGAATAACGCATCGTCCTGCTCCCCTAACCTCTTAACAGTGGCTTTTACTTCCCCAATCTCTTCGTCCGTGGACTTATCATTTAATGCAACGACTTTTGATCTTTCATCTTTCATATCTTGCTCGTGGTTCTGTATTCCTTCACTGTAGTATTGTAATTTATGTTCTAATTTCTTTTTCAGGACTAAAACAGAGTTCAAGAAAGCGTTCTCTAAGTTTTCGTTTAGTTTTAAAACTATATTTCTTTTTCTGTCTATTGAGGGTTTGCCCCTTGCGTTAAAGGCTATCAATTTATTTATAATTTGCAATGTTGCATCGGAAGTAAATAAATCTACAAACTTTGCCTCGTCAAATTGAATTTGTCTTTCTCCAGTTGGCAATCCGTCTAATCGTTTGATCTCCTTGCCCAAATTGGTTTTTAATAAGTCGAAAGCATCAAACAATTTTTCCAACTCTTTGTCTATTACCGTTAATTCTTGGTCCGCAGCACTCGGATCTGCCGTTTTGAGACCCCCTTGATTTGGCTGAACGCTATTCTTTGTCGGACTTTTTGGCGGACTCTTTGTCGGACTCTTTGGCTGACTCTTTGTCGGACTCTTTGGCTGACTCTTTGACGGACTCTTTGGCGGACTCTTTGGCGGACTCTTTGGCGGAATCTTTGGCGGAATCTTTGGCGGACTATTGGGCTTGTCCCCCGGTTGTTTATTGTTTCGTCTTTTTATGTATATCAATAATAAAATTCCGAGAGCAACAACAAAAACAGCGGCCACTACAATTGGAATAATCAAAAGTCGGTTCATGTCTTATCGTGTTTTTTTTAAAAAAAACGAAAAGACTCGGTTTAAGGTCAAATTGTTTTTTTTTATAGAAGAATGTGAAATATGGTTTTTGACAAACTTTTTTTTCAGACTGGAAGAGTCACCCTCGACACAATTTTTTTCCAAAACACAAATAATAAAAATCATGTACGTTCTGTCCGACTATGTGGAACGATTTATCATCCAACGTCTGTACAAAACAGATCCCGATCGAATGGAAGCGTGTTGCGACTCACAAAGCCAAGAAAGTCGCTTTACCATCGTTTGTTGATTTGGACGTTTTTCCATTTTTAACCCAGTTTGGCCAAAACGAGCGCAAGCGCCGATTCAGTGCGGCCTTTCTCGCACTTGTTCGTGGAAACACCGAGGAGTTCTTGCTTCAAATGCCAAAAATAAACACGAAACCGCTCAAGAAATTGTTCATCCGAGATTTCTTGGTGCACGACCAAAATATGTTGACGATTGTTATTCCAAAAAATCGCAACAAAGCACGGGTATACATCCGACCCATTCCAAAAGGCAATCATTAATTTGGACATGGGTGTCGCTCGAATTTTCGCGCGTGGTTCAAAGTCAGCCTCAGTTTGATCATGTGGATATTTTTTTTTTTACTCGACAGTCACTTGAATCCAAATGTCTCCGACTTTCGTGTGTTGATGCTTTTTTGACAAACGAATGACAAAAGACCCTTGTTGTCGTGGGACGATCACCATTAATTTAGCCCCACGAGTTTGTTCTTGTAGACTTTGATCCTTGATGACTTCCATAGACATTGGAATAAACACGCGGGTGTTGTATTCGTCGGTAGAATCGTATACCAAGTGAATGGCTTGCATCCTACGGACTTGAAGCCTGTTATTTTTGGTACTTGGGTTTCGAGCGTCGAACACCACTGGCTGTGATTCGTCCGTCGTTGGATGAACGTCTGCGTAGCTTTGGCTCGTGTGGTGCGCCGAGTCCTGGCTCGTGTGGTGCGCCGAGTCCTGGCTCGTGTGGTGTGACGAGTCTTGGCTAGTACGATGTGCCGAGTCTTGGCTAGTACGATGTGCCGAGTCTTGGCTAGTACGATGCGCCGAGTCTTGGCTAGTACGATGCGCCGAGTCTTGGCTCGTGTGGTGCGCCGAGTCTTGGCTCGTGTGATATGGGTCTTGTGCCAAAGAGTTCTGTTGCAACCTTTGTCGCATGGCCTTTTGGTACCGCTTGTGCATCTCTCTGAATAATTTCTTGTCAAACGGTCCGTATTTGGAAATATAAAGTTTTTCAAGAATAGGGCGAATGTACAGTGCGTTTTCGCGACCGATGTTGTGCGGCGTCGTAGTTCGAACAATCTGGAAAAGATCGATCTTTTCATCCAAGGCCAGGTAGTCAGAGTACCCCATGTCGAACAAAACCGGTGTCACCAGACCGTCTTGCCTCACGATGCCGATGTTACCCCAGTGAAAATCCCCGTGTGTCATACCCGCGCGTTTGAGCTTTCGCAGGAGTGTGTACACATACCCGAGAATTTGATCCAAGTCATCGTGCTGGAGGCGTGTTTTGGCCAAAAATGGCCCCAAAACCAAGTCGACTTTCCCCATTGCTAGTAAAGTGCGATCCTTGTTGATCCCGATTGGCTTTGGTGCAAGGCCGTGTTGATAAAATTTTGTCAAGGCCGTAAACTCGTGCTCAAACATGTCACTGGCGGATTTGTTCTGATCCATATTGTACTTTAAAACGACCTGCTGGTGAGAAATGGTCGGATTGCACACGAGAAATACCAGACCGTGGATATTGGACCCGTCACCGAGAATTTTGATGAAACGGACGCCGTTGATCCATTTCAGTACTTGTTGCATCAAATCTCGGAGGGTCTCCTCGCCCAATTTGCTCTCTTTCAAAAAACGTTGCAGCTCGAATGGATTCTCCTGGCACGGTGTTTCAATAGCATCCGTGGAGATATCACCGGCTCTTGTCCATTTTTTGAGAATAAGTTGTTTTTGCTTTTCATAGCAACTTTGTAATTGGTCATCCAAGAATGGGGGAAGGTTATCCAACCGATCGTATAGTGTCATGAATGTCTGACCATCCTCGCAGTCCAATAAACAGTCGGATTTTACACGACATTGGTTCATTGGTAGTGATGGTTTTTTTAATAGTCTAGGCTGTGTTTTTTTACATTGACCGGGGCTGTTCTTATCATTTATTCTTCTAACGTCTTGTGTTTTTTTTCCAAAAAACGATGGCCAATCTCTCTCTGTGGCTCACTACAATGATCACAAAATATGTCCCATGTTTTTTTTTACGATGCAATGTTTTACCCTTTTTTTTTGAATTGAAAAGAAATATTTATGAAAAAATCGTCATGTTTTTCAAAACAGTGTGTAATGAACGTACATGATGTTTGTAGAAAATCTTCACGAAATAAGCACCTTTAAACAGCGTCTGTTGTTTCAGATGATCTTTTTCTTTTTACTCCGCCTTTTTTATGAATCGTAGCTTCCGGAGGTAACGCTGCTTCCACGACCTGTTTATCTGCAAGATATTCCATTGGTCGAACCATAAAAAACATTATATAACCACGGTGACCGTTTTTTTTGTTAAATTGCGCAAAAATTTGTTTCAAAGCCCTCGCTTGATCGACGTCGCTGTGGACATTTCTTGTGTAAAAAAGCATCGGTGGTTCGCTACTCACAAATTGTAGGTTCACACCATCAATGGTCACATTCGAAAGCGTTTCTTTCAACTCCTCGTATAATTGGCTTTGTACTCGGGCAACCGCGTCCTTTTTGGTTAAAAGAGCTGGAATAAAATCAAGCTCAAGCACATTTTGAACCGGGTGATAATCGTATTGATAACGATTGATTTTATCGCGCAACCATGTCAAAGCCGAAAGATGGGTGGTGTCGTCATCACGCATTTGTTTTTGTAATTTATTTTTTTTTTTTCGGAGGGTGGTATTTTTCCCGACTTGGAACCTTTTAGATTTTTTTTGACAATAGTAATGTGAATAAATTCAGTTTTTTTTTTCCAGTTTACCACGGTTCAAAATTCAAGATCCAGTAGTCAAAAGTTTCTGTTTCTGCATTGGTTATTGGTTAACAAAAAAGATCGAGAAATGATGCCTGAAAGTCAATACACAACGCCAATCACGCAAAGCAATCTTCAAGCAATATTGCTCAAGGACAAAACCGCAACGTCAAAAAAGCGGGTATCAGAGCCCGACACCGTCATGATGATTTACGATGACCTCAAATACCAGCCGCCTCGGCGAGCGTTATGCGATTTAAAGTGCCGAAAATGCCAAGTATGCAAAGAAGCGATTGCCAGACATGTGTTTTTATACGGGCCTCATTATCAGTTGTTTGACCGTAAAACTCCATGCCTCTGCAAAAAGCGAGACGGGCCATGTCTCGTACCCGACGGTTACTAAAAAGCACAAAACAACATTTGTTCATTAGGCTCATGTGTTTTCATTTCAATGAATATTTCAATAAAAAGGCGTTTAGGAGCTTAAATTAATCAACCCCTTGGGCTCATGGGTCAACGGCAATCGCCGCTTGGGTTATACTGTTTGCAGTATTCAACGTCCAAGACCCAAAGTTTCCATTTCTGACATTTTTTTATTCTCAGATTTATTTGGACAATACCTTGGTCGGGTTTCCACAATTTTTGTCTTTAAATAAATAAACACGCACAATTGAAAATAGTATTTGCGTGCGACATTTTTTTTAAAGACTTTGCTGTATCGATTGGTGCTCACATGGATTCTTGCTGGAGTTATTACGTCTTCAAAACGATGATCAAAGCGCATGCAAAAGGAAAAAGAACAATGTTAGTGGCTGACAACGGCGACGGTGTGTTTCGAAAATTGAGGTTTAGGGTTTTATGCTTGGTTCGAACCATTACTGGTCACAAAGATCTGGTTCCACACACGTTGATCACGCGCGAGGAGTATGGTCATCACTTTAACAACGCAATCAAAATGGGGTTACCCGTTCGTTATCTGGGGCTCCTGTTGACCAATTACTACCCAACCGTCGACAATATACGAACGAGTCTTGTGTTTGGCCGAAGCGACATTGTACCTTTGCTCTTGCAAAAAACGAATACTTGCGACATTGACGTTTGTCTCATTCAAGTTCCGAAAGCCGTTGCCGATGATTTTTGCGCTTTCCAGCGCAAACGTTTGCAACAACGTTTGTCTTGGATTTTTGCCGCGCTGCCAGATGAAGTGTGCGACAGAATCAGCGCGTTCGTCGCAACATGTTCGATGCACAAGGATCATTGCAAAGGAAAAACATATTTGTGCAATGTATGATCGCTGGCGAAATTTTTGCAGGACCCCTTGTAGGGCACTTTTCTGAGTTATCCCCAAAATTCAACAAAGATATTCGTGATTTGCACGGATTAAGCGTAAATACGGCATATTAATTATACTCGTCCTTTTTTTTTATAACAAAAAAGGCAAGAAAGTGGCAAAAAAAAACAATGGTCAATGTAATTGTTTGCGAAAGCAATTACATGAAACGGTTAAAGTGCGAACGCTGCCGATGGACGTTTGCTCGTCGGGTGACAGTTCGGTTCGAATGCAATCGATATTCCTTGGAGCGACAAGCCGCACATCGGTCATGTTTTCTGCAGCCACGCTGTCTGTGAAAATGGTGTAACCGATCACGTATCGATTCGGGTGGAATTGTATAGGGTCTTTAAACCGGCCCGTCATATCGTAACACCAGTGTTCAGACTCGGCAAACGGGTAAGGCACATCATTGTTGCCTATGTTGGAAATGTACTTTGTCACCGGTTCGTCGGTCGAAAATTCAAACACGCTCGACCCAATTTGCGCGTATCGAAACACCTCAGGTGGTTCGATACGCAACAAAAGCGTATTTCCGTCGCACTCTGGACCGTCAATGGCACTTTTCCCAATGAAAACGTCCAAAGGTTTATAGACTTTGATCAACTGCGTAAACGTTTTCACCTCATCGATGTCCGGGTCGGTGGTCTCGTCTATGTCCCGGTTGGTGATCACATCGTGTGTTCTTCCGTAAACCAAAACCCTATCGTCTTGTTGAATGACCACGAACCCTATGTAGAAATTGTCATGTGTTTTCCAGACTTTGGCGTCAGGAGCAAGTCCTTCTATGATCGATTGAGGGTTTGGTTCGAATACTCGCGCCGTTGGATCCAAGACACGTCTTACATAGTACTTTTTGCTTTTTTTCGACGATACATTGAAAACATTTTGCCACGCCTGTTTGGGAGGTAAAGGGCTTTTTTTTGCTTCAAACATGTTAAACCCGCGGTACCTATGATAACCGCGTCCATCTTCGGACAGAAGACCTATGCGCCGACTCATACAACATGATAATTTTATCCGGTATCTTTTAGCATTTTTTGGACCCTCTTTTATAGGGCAAACGCAAGGCGTTTCCGGATCCCATTTTTCGTACACAACCAATCGGCGGATGTCGAGTTTATCGAGCGATAAAAATTCGCAGTCCTCCATGGATTTTGATTGAATGTTGATTTAAAAAACAGCAAAACGACGAGGAAACCTCACGGTTTTTTATATATATATATCGTAAAAAAAGCTGCGTTCTCCTTTGTTTTGGCATCCCACCCTGCGTCCAACCAGCCCTTATTCCCACGGCTTGTTTGATAAAAGAGAGTTTACGGGATCTTTATTGTATTTTCCCGTTTTAAACCCGAATAAAAATTAAATAAAGAAAACTATGAGTGAACAGCCTCGACTCAAAGGGGAAAAACACACCCTCAATGCCAAAGATCCAAGACCCAAAGCTAAACCCACAACAAAAAAAGCCGAGATCTCGCATTTCGCATTTTTCCAAGATGTTTTTAATGGACCAAACGAAGTGGTCCTGCGCCGTTGGTCAATTTTCGACGTCCAATTCACTTGCAGGGAGTCGTGCGATGGGTGTTTGGCACTACACACAAGCATGCTTAAATTTCCGTGTATCCGGAAGATCCATAAGATCTCGGCAAAATCGGGTGTACAATGTCACCGTTTAGTGGAGTTCATATCTTTTGGGAGGGATGCCTACGTACTCGGGAGTTTAAAATTACCGAAAACTGTGTTACCCAAGGTATTTCATCGAGAAATAAGCGCGGCCCTTAAGGTCAAAAAACCATTTCGTCCTCTTGCTCACCAACGGGCCTTGGTTGAGCAGTGTTTTGGGAGGAAGAGGCACCCCGAACTACCAAAGGGCGTGTTGATAGGCTTTGCTCTTGGATCCGGAAAAACACACAGCTCACTCTACCTCGCGCACGACCGCGGGTTCCGAATAATCACAATTGTGTGTGCCGTCTCGCTGATCGGACAGTGGCAGGCAAGTATCAGACACCACCCACCCCCTTCGATTGGCGCGGAAGTGGTCGAATACCGGGTTTTCGGGTACAACAGGTTTGATGCGGTGGTATTCAAGGACCCCAATGCAGTTTCCTTACAGTGCGTTATTGTCGACGAGGCCCACCACTTCAAGAACATGACCGCGGTCATGGAACCGGCGATCCAGGCTCTAGAAAGGTCCGCTTGCACAATTTTACTCACCGGAACCGCCGTGCGAAACGACGTCCGCGACATGGACTTCATCTTGCGGATCTGCGGCCACTCTGATCTGATCCCAGAATTCTTAGACGGTGAGGCCGGGCGTGGTGACGGCGCTTGGGTGTCCGGGAATAATCCACCGCCGAACCCATACAGCGACGTCAATCTCCTGAAAAGGATCATGCACGTGATGACAGGGCAAGTGGCGATGTATAGCCCAAAGTTTTGTGAGAAAAGGCAAAAGTTCCTCGAACATTACCCTCAAACCAAAGAGCGGACGGTGTTCCACACCTTAACCTGGCCCCAATGCCTGGAGCGATTTCTTTTTGCGGACGGGGTGATGGTAAAATTTAGACCTAACGGTCGCAAAATCAACATGGGCGCGTCTGGCGGAGTCCTCAGGCGCTTGTCGGTCTTTAACGCAGTCAAGGACGAGGAAAATGGGCGCCTTTACTCCTCCAAGGCCGATTCATTGATTAAGGAGATTGAGGATTTAGGCAGGTTCCCTGTCGTGGTTTACTCAAGATTCAAGGCGAACCTCCTGGAGCCTTTGACCGAGAGAGTCGCCCGGCATTTTGGGAAGAGGGTGGCACTCTTGACAGGTGACACTCCGCAGCAAGACCGACAACCCCTGCTTAACGCTTATAACAGTCGCGAGGTGGACGTACTTCTTATCTGCTCCTTTGGTTCCGAGGGTTTGGACCTGACCGCGCCAACCGCGGCTCTCTTCATTCTTGAACCCCAAACAAATATCGCGGCCGAGGATCAGGTGGCAGGTCGGGTGGTACGGTTCTCCAAAGAGAAACGCACCCCGGAACAGCAGGCCACCCCGATTCAGATTGTGAAGTTTGTGTGCCAGTTCCCAGGTTCCGGGGAGACGCCCACGAAACAAGATGAAAAGGAATTCTTGCTGGACGTCGTTAACGGTCACCCCGGAGTAGTGGAAGGACTAACCGGACATCGGCCGCGCGGTGGGGAATTCGGGGACGTCTCTCTGGACACGATTGTCGAGTTCCTTCAGAGGCGGATGTCTGAGCTAAAGAAAACAGACGAAGAGGTAATGCACGACACCAACCTTCAGAAACAAGCGCGCATTTATCCATTGACAGTTCTATTGTGGAACGCATCCGAGATATGTGGGACCGTGCCTTCAATATTTGCCGATTCTTGGCTCAAGATCACTGGTGAGTCGGCCAAGCGCAATGCCAATCCTTTCGAAATTGCGAAAAGCAAGCAAGTACCTATAAAAAGGCCAAAACAAAATTAAAGAAACGCGAAATTGTTGCTAAAGCAATGCATGGATACATTTATTACAAATTTCGGCTAACTTTCCTCGTTTTTTAAAGGGGGGGGTGGGTTTTCACTCAATCTTCGAATATTTGTTCTGAGTAAAGAAAGGTCCGGTATTTCTGGATCGTTTTGAGGCCAGATTTAGCCAGCGGTGGAGCAAGAGACGTCCACGAACGCTCGCTCGGGAGTTTAAGGGCAGCCAGGCGTGATAACCTCGTAAGGAACTCTGAAACGTTGGCTAATGGGTTGATTTCTGTTAAAACAGAAGACCCAAAGTCTGGCAGAGTGGCCCTCGGTTGTAATTGGTGAATCTTAGTCATGATGTTGATAATGTACGAGATAGAGCGCGCAAAAACATTTACGTCCGCCTTGATGCAATCTTTCAAGTTTTCGCTGTTTCTGATGAC
>JACCDH010501205.1_pt1 | contig 16118 bp, 16 predicted proteins | sample 7442481 | NCBI WGS metagenome assembly JACCDH01 (sample SAMN15323433, study PRJNA562643) | freshwater metagenome | isolation source: river surface water | place: USA:Blue River Watershed | collected 2017-08-15
AGCAACGATACCGTCGGCAACGACGGTATTTTCCTTCGTGCGGCAGACCGCGCACGCTTCGACTACCTGATGCGCGCAATCCGCGAAGACAGCGCGTCGATGGCGCTGTCCTCCGACAGCGACGGCGTGCTGGATCATTACGGCCGGCTGGTGCTGGCCAAATTGCGCAAGACCGACGGCCTGCAGATCGAGGTCTTCCTGCCGCAGAACACCGAGGCGCTGCTCGAGCGCTACAACCAGATCCTGGCCGGCCTGTCGATCGATGATGCGCGCAAGGCCAGCGGCTCACCGGCGCCGCGCCGCGTGCTGCTCGCGCATGACGCGAAGGCGCTGTCGACCCGCGATCTGCAGCTGCTGGCACGGCTGGTGCAGGACTTCCCCGGTGCGAACGTATCGCTGGTGCTGCTGGTCGACAAGGCCGGCATCAAGCTGCACGAGCGCACACTGGAGAGCTTTGGCCAGCGCCTGCTGCGCTGGCCGGTGGAGGCGCCGACCCGCACCGAGGGCGATGCGCTGCTGAAGGTCGCGCGCGCGATGGGCTTCGAGGTCGAGGCGAAGAAAGTGCTCGCGGCGACCGGCTATGCCGAGATCAAGATCGCGCCGAAAAAAGACAAGCCGAAGGCCGAGCCGGACGCGGCGCAGGTGCGCTTCGAGCAGCAGCTCGCTGCGGCCCGCAAGGAACGCGACGAGCTTGACCAGGCCACCCCGCCCGCCCGGCCGTCGACCGACAAGCTTGCGCAGGAATCATTGGGCCGTACCGAGCCGTCGCTGGACGGCCCCGCGCCGGAAGGCAAGCTGTTCACCCAGGCCGACGGCCAGCCGCGGTCGCGCTCGCTGGCCACCGCGGCGCTGCGCTGGGTCGTCGCACTGGTGCTGATGATGGCGGTCTCGGTCGCGGTGATCGTCGCGCTGTTCCCGCAGCGGATGTCGCCGCTGCTGGCCAATTCCCCGATCCTGAAGGACAACCTGCCACCGTGGGCGATGGAGATGGTGGTGTCGGTGGTCGGCAAGCCGCCGGCCGCCGCGCTCGAAGACAGCAAGGCCGAGGCGGCCAGGGCTACAGTTCCGGCCGCCGGAGCCGATTTACCGAAAGAGGACGCGGGCTCTGCATCGGCCCCGGCCGCCGCCGCGGATACGCCGGCTGGCGCGGCGCCGGCCAGTGCTGCGCCAATTGTTGCCCCGGCGGCCTCGGCTGCGCCGGCCGCATCAGCGGAGCCGGCCAAGGTGGAGCAAGCCAAGGCTGACGTGAAGGCCGATGCAAAGCCGGAAGCAAAGACGGAGGCAAAAGCCGACGTGAAGGCTGATGCAAAGCCGGAAGCAAAGCCGGACGCCAAGCCGGAGGCGAAGCCCGCCCCTGCCCCGGCGAAGGTGGCCGATGCGCTCGCACCACGCTCCGAGAGCGGCGTCGATGCGGCGGTGCGCGCTGCGAAGGTAGGCAGCTTTTACGTCCAGCATGTATCGCTGGGCTCGATGGCCGAGGCGCAGGAATGGCGCGCACAGTATGGCGCGCTGTCGGGCGCGAAGATCGTGGCCGTGAACACGCAGGACAAAGGCATCAAGTTTGCGGTGATCTCCGGCCCGTTCGCCGACCGCAAACAGGCCGAGGCCTTTGCCGCAAAACCGGGCGTGCCCGCAGACCCGTGGCTGCGTCCGGTGAAGTCGCTGCAAGGCGCGCTGCTGGGCAACCGCTGAACGGCAGCGCACAACAGGAACGTATGAATGGCTAACGAAGAACAGACCCAGGTATTCCGGGGCGACGATTCGCCACCGGAGATGGCGATCGCGGAGACCGGCGGGCCGGCACCGCGCCGGCGGCCTGCTTCGCCTTCTGACCAGCGCAGCCTGCACGACCAGGCGCATGGGCCGTCGGACGGGCGCCATATTCGCGACAGCCGTGACGAGCTGGCCGACTTGCGCATGCTGCACGACGCCGGCAACGGTCCGTCCGACGCACGGCATCTGCAGGATGCTGACGGCCCGTCGGACGTGCGCAGCCTGCACGATGCGGAGGGCGTGATCGATACCGCGCATGCGCGGGACGGCGAGGGACCGTCGGACGTGCGCAGCCTGCAGGATGCGGAAGGATTGATTGATACGCGGCATGTGCATGATGGGGACGGACCGTCGATCCGGCACGAGATCCATGATGCGACCCATGCACCCGGCGCGCCACAAGCACTCGACAGCCATCATTTCCATGGCCACGAGGCGGCGGACGATGTCGGCGCGATGACGGCCGATGAGGTCGTCGATGACGAGCCAGAGGTGGCGCCGGAACCCGCGCCCTCCGACCCCGACCTCACGTTCAGGGTCGAGGAGGATGCCACCCCGTGGGCGCTGTCGATCCATCTTGAAGCACGGATCGCCAGTCTGTCGGAGTCAACGGCAAAAGTGAATGAACAGCTTGGCGGTCTGGAAGACTCGATCAGGCGACTTGCGAAACGGATCGGAAAATGAGCGACGACGCAAAAGACGACAAGGCCCCGGAAGCCACCGGCGACGGTTTTACGCCCGCGCCCCCGCCTCCGGCCGTGAGCCCGGAAGAAGCCGCTGCGGCCGAAGCCGCGGAAGCGGCTGCCGGTGGCGAGGAAGTCAGTTTCGCCGGCCAGATGCCGGATGGCTCGATCCCGGTGCCGCATGACACCGCCAAGCGCGCGCTGGAAGCGGTGCAGGTGCTGGTCGAGAACAATCGCGCGGCATCACAGCAGCTGGAATCGCTGATGACCATTGTGCTGGACGCGGCCGAGGTCGCGAACCGCTCGGCATCGGCCGTGGCCACCACCGGCGGCCATGTGAACAAGGCCGCAGAAAAACTGATCGATGGCGCGCAGCGCACGTCGACCCAGGCCAAGATCGTGCTGGGCCTGGCCGGCGCGGTGTTGGTCGGTTGCGCCGGCGTGTTCAGCTTCATGAGCGTGCAGTTGCAGAACAAGGTCAGCCAGCTGGACGAGATGATGCTGGCCGTCGGCAAGCGCGCGGTCGATCTGAAGCGCCGCATGGAGAGCATGGATGACATCCATCAGGCGCTGGAAGAGCTGAAGCTGGCGCAGGAAAACACGCAATCCGTGCAGGAAGCGATCGAAGCGAAGATCGCGAAGCTCAATGAAGCGCCACGCGCACCGGCCCGTCCCGAGCCCAAGGCGGCGCCGGCTCCGGCCCCTGCCCCTGCAGGTCCGAGCGGCGCTGCGGCACCGCCGGCCAAGGATACGGCCGCCGCTGACGCTGCGGCGAAGAAGGCTGAAGCGGCCGCGAAAGCCGAGGCTGCACGCGTCGAGCGTGCGCGCGCCGAGGCAGCGCGGGTCGAGGCGCAGAACAAGGCCTTGCTGCAGCAGCTGACCGCACTCGACGGCATGCTGAAGGATCAGGCGCGCGCGGTGAAGGACCTGTCCGGTCAGTTCAACAAGCTCGAGGGCTCGGTCGCGAACGTGGAGAGCGTGAAGAAGGATGTCGAGGCGCTGGCCGCGCAGCAGAAGCAGCGCGAAAAGGAGATGGCGCAGGAGCTGGCCGCCACCAACGCGCGCCGCGACAAGGAGCTCAAGGACAAGGAGCGTGAACTGGCGCGCGAGCGCGAGCGCGCGCGCGAGATCCGCGAAGCGAAGGAACGCGAGCTGGCGCGCGAGCGCGAACAGGCCGCAAAAGACCGCCAGGCTGCCGAGGCACTGGCCCGCGAAAAGAAGGAAGCGACCATCGCCTATTCGAAAGATGCGAAGGACCCGGCCAAAAAGACAGCGGATGCCGCCGGTACCGGCAATGGCACGAGCCTGCCCAGTTATCGTCAACCGAAGGCCGAGCAGTAAGAGCCCGTCTCAGTCGGTCGTTCCGAATCAAGAATGCCTCCTGCGGGAGGCATTTTTTTGTCCCGGCCATCCGGGCAGCGCCCGGTCAGATCGGCGATTCCGCTGGTGTCTTCTCGAGCGCGCGAATTTCGGCGGCGGTCATCGCCGGCAGGCCGAGCAGATGGCTGGCGGGACTGGAGAATTGCGCCTGGTTGCGCAGGAAGTGGAGGCGACTCTTGGCCATCAGCAGCGACGCTCCCATGGTCTCGGAAAACATCGTCCATTCATTCGCGAGCTGGTGCGTCAGGTCGATGCCGATGTCGGGCATCGCACTGGCGAGGATGTCGCACTCTTGCAGCAGCATCGCCATGCAGCCCGCATCGTCGAGGTCGAACGGACGGCCCCGCATCGCTTCATGATGCGGGCGTACCCGGCTCGGGTCAGTCATCAGGATCAATTCCCCGATCAGGGCCCTGACAGGTTCCGACAGACCGGCCGCCTGCATCAGCGGCTGCAGCTCATGCACCGAATGGCTCTCGATCTCGCCGGGAAACTGGTTCACTTTGCCGGGGTGTTCGAAGTCATGCCCGAGCATCGCCAGCATTAGCACCCACTCGGCATCGCTCGGTGTGCTGCGAGTGCCTCCGGTGCTGCCGGTGCTGCGGCCGCTGCGCATATCGCTCTGCTCTGTGGCTCGCGTGGCCAGCAACAGGCAGGTCATGCTGACCAGGGTGTCCGCGATATGCAGACGGTTGTGATACGGCGGCTCGCTGCCCAGCCGATGGCGCTGCAGGCCATCGTCCTCGATGGCGGCGGCGACGTTGGCGATGCAGGCCAGGCTCGCCCGACCCGTCTCCGACATCGCCCCGCCTTCGCGGTGACCGAGCTGCTGAAGGCAATCGGCCACGATGACGGGTAGCCCTACCCAATCGTTCGACCACGATGCACGCAGCCGGACGAGACCGGCGTGCAAGTCGGCGAAGGTCGGGGGGGTGTTTTCCATCGATATAAAAATGAGTACTGGAAAAGCGGTGGCGGATGGCAACAAGCTGATTTTCCATCAAATTTGGCGGAAAACATGCTTGTTTGCAAGTAAACATGAGAATTGTTAAGCTTCCTTACCAGAAACTCCCGGAAATCCGGCGCAGCCTTGCGGCGGTATGCCTTGGAAGGCACCAGGGAAGGCCCCGGCCGGGGCAGCAAGAGGTCAACGATTGAGCAACGAAATTACGGCCAGCTTCGAGGTCGACATTGAACACCTGCACAAGCTCGGTGCGGTGGATCCGTATTCCAAGCAAAGTCTGGAGCTGTATGCATCGGGCAAGCTGGCCAGCAACGAACGCTTGTATTTCACGCTGTGGGGCTGCGCGGAGCTCAACCTGTCGCTGTTCGAGCCGAAGGCACGCATCTGCACCGCCGGCCAGCCGGCCGAATCGGGTTATTTCATCGTGACCGGCACCGCACTGGGCATACAGGGCAGTCATATCTACCGGCTCGGCCCGGGCAGCGTGATCGGTCTCGCCGAGGGTATCGCCGGCATCGACTACGCGATGACGGTGGTGGCCGTCAGTGCAGTGCAGGTACGCGTGATGCCGATGGGCTCGATCAATCTGCTGATACAGAACATGGCGTCCGGCCTGCGCGGCATCATTCGCTCGCTGGTGATGCGCACGCTGAAACTGCCCAAGCCCACGCAGCAATTGCTATGAACACTTTCCAGGAAGTGTCCCTGCCCAAAGGGACGGTACTGTTCGAGGCCGGCGCGCCGGCCGACAAGCTGTACTACATTCAGTCGGGTGCGATCGGCATGGCCGACAAGACCGGCAAGGTGTTTGCCACGCTGAAGGGCGGCGAGTCTTTCGGCGAGCAGGCAATGCTGCAGGGTGGCATACGCGGCGCGACCGCGATTGCCGTGGAGGACTCGGTGTGCCAGGAGATCACCGTCGATGGCCTGCGCGACATGCTGAAAACCAAATCGCCGATCCTGATCGCGGTGTTCGAAGCGCTGATGCTGCAGCAGAACATGCACAACGAGTTGCGGACCAAGGTCGGTGGCTGAAGGCTGCCGTTGCGTTGATTCAGCGGCATTGATTCAGCTGCATTGATTCAGCTGCCGTAGGCGTCGACGAGCACTTCGATCCGGCGGTTCTTCGCCCTGCCCTCGCGCGTATCGTTCGGCGCGACCGGCCGTGTGTCCGCCATGCCACGCACCACCACGCGCTCGCGCGGCACGCCGGCCGAGCCCGTCAGGTAATCCGCCACCGATGCGGCGCGCGCGCCGGACAAGTCCCAGTTGGAGCGGTAGCGATTGTGGCCCGTCAGCGGTATGTCGTCGGTATGGCCTTCGACCGTGATGCGGCCGCCGCTCTTCGCGATCGACTGGCCGATCTTCTTCAGCATCGGCAGGAAATCCGGCGACAGGTCCGCGCTGCCGGAGTAGAAGCTGCCCTGCACCACCAGACGGATCACGATGCGTTCGCCATCGCGCTCGACCTGCGCGTCGCCGGCCTCGATCTCTTTGGCCAGCATGTCGCGCAGCTGGCGGAACTGGCGCGTCGCTTCGGACAGGCGCTCGCTGCTGTCGCCGCCCTCGCGCACCTCGACCGCCGTCTCGATCTGCGCCTGTGCATCGGCGATGCGCGCATACAGGTCGATCAGCTCCTGCGGCAGCAGGCCGTTGCTGCGCTCGGGCAGCTGGATCACGATACGGCCGTTCTCGGCACGCAGCTGTATCTTCTTGCCGACCAGGTCGGTCGACAATTCCTTCTGCAATTTGCCGAGGTCTTTCGCAAGCTGCTCGGGCAAGGGCAATGCTTCCTCGGTCGGTCCGGCCACCAGCTGGGTCTCGGCCGGCGGCGTCTTGACGGTCGGCAGCGCATCTTTCTCGCCCAGGGATTTCTTCAGCGAGCCGGTCACATCACGAAAACGGCTCTCGTCCAGCGTTGAAAAAGACAGCACCAGCACGAAGAAGGCCAGCAGCAGCACCACCATGTCGGCGAAGGTGACGACCCACAGCGGCGCGCCGCGGCGATGCACCTGCTCTTCTTCCTCCGCATTGAAGGCGTCGAACAGCGACATCGGCACTCGGGCGGCCTCGTCGACATCCTCTTCGGCTACGGCTGGGGTCTGCATGGGCGGTGGCGCAGGCGTCGGCGTTTGCAGCAGTTGCAGCAGTGAGCGCGTGATGCGATCAGACACGCTCGGCGGCTCCGGCGCCGGCGTCGTCAGTGTCATTGGCGCCGTCGCCAGCGGCTGGCTGCGGCGCGTCCGGCTCGGGCAGCTGGCCCAGCAACAGGTCCGGCAGCAAGCGCGGGTCGCCGCCCTTGTGCATGAAGAGCACGCCTGCCATCGTCAGTTCATAGTTGCGGCGCACGACCTTGCTGTGGCCGATGATCTTCTGCACCAGCGGGCCCAGGATCACGTTGGCCAGGATCGCGCCATACAGCGTGGTCAGCAGCGCCACGGCCATGCCGGGGCCGATGGTGCGCGGGTCGCTCATGCCGCCCATCATCAGCACCAGGCCGACCAGGGTGCCGATCATGCCCATGCCAGGCGCCAGCTCTTGCGCGTAGCCGAAGAAATCGCGCGCATGTTCATAGCGGATCTTGACTTCGGTGATCTCGCGCAGCAGCGCATCCTTCAGCAGGTTGTGCTCGATGCCGTCGACCCACATGCGCGCCGCCTTCGCGATGAAGCGGTCGCCATAGTCACGGTCTTCCAGGGTGATCATCCAGCGGTCGTCATAGCGCGCGATACGGCCGATTTCCATCAGCTCGTCGATCAGCTGGTTGATCGATACCGGGCGCGAGGTCAGCACTTCTCTCGCGGTTCGGTAGGCTCCCTGGAACTCGGCCAGCGAGCTCTTCGCGAGCACGCACAGGAAAGTCCCGCCGAGCACGATGAGCACGGCGGGCAGGTCGAAGAATTGCAGGAATTGGCCGCCGGTGGCGACGGCGATCAGCAGCAGCGCGCCGCCGACTCCGATCAGGCTGACGATATCCATGGCTTACGCAGAACGCAGTCGGTACTTGTCGATCTTCTCGATCAGGGTGGTGCGCTGCAGGTTCAGCAGGCGCGCCGTTTTCGACACATTGCCCTGCGCGCGATCGAGCGCCTGCTCGATGTAGGCGCGCTCGATCTGTGCCATGCGCTCTTTCAGCGACAGGCCCTCGGGCGGCAGCACCGCACCGCCCTGCGCCAGCATGATGATGTCCTCGACGTCGTTGTGCTCGCGCGCAGGCTTGCCGGAGAGGGCGGCATTCGCCGCCGGCACGCCGCCATCGAGGCCGAACATCTGCAGCACGTCGGCCGAGTCGCCGGCAGGCATCGATGGCTGGCCGGCATCGGCAGCACTGTCCGCGGCCTCTTCCTGCACGGCCTCCGGCGGCAGCTCGCCGCCTTTCTCTTCCTGCAGCTTCTGCAAGCCCTTGGGCAGCATCGCCGATGGCACGCTGCGCAGCGACAGGCGCTGGCCGGCGAACAAGGTCGAGAAGCGATGGATCAGGTTTGACAGCTCGCGCACATTGCCCGGCCATTCGTAGGCCTTCAGCGCGTCGACGAAGTCTGCGGTGAACGTGATCGCCGTGCCCTTGTGCGCGAATTTTTCGGCATAGTGCTTCGCCAGCACGACGATGTCATCGTCACGCTCGCGCAGCGGCGGCGTACGCACGGGCAGCACGTTCAGGCGGTAGTACAAGTCTTCGCGGAAGCGACCCTCAGCGACTTCCTTTTCGAGGTCGCGGTGCGTCGCGGCGACCACGCGCACATCGACTTCGACCGGCCGCGACGAACCGATGGGGTCGACGGTCTTCTCCTGCAGCACGCGCAACAGCTTGACCTGCATGTCGAGCGACAGGTCGCCGATTTCATCGAGGAACAGCGTGCCGCCGTGCGCCAGTTCGAAGCGACCGACACGATCGGCCAGCGCGCCGGTGAACGCGCCCTTGCGGTGGCCGAAGAGCTCGCTCTCCATCAGTTCTTTCGGGATGGCGGCGCAATTGAGGGGAACGAAATTGGCGTCGGAGCGCGACGACTGGTAATGCAGCGCCTGCGCGACCAGTTCCTTGCCGGTGCCGGATTCGCCGTTGATGAGCACGGTCGCGGTCGAGTCCGCAATCGTCTCGATCAGCTTGCGGATCTCGCGCATCGGCGGACTGTTGCCAATGATGGGATTCGGCTGTCGCATGGGCTGGAGGATATCCTCGCTCAGAGAATGACGGGACCGAGGTTGCAGTCGCAAAGCGCTGACTCGCACACACTGCCCCGATGTTTCCGAATTGAAACATAGGGGTGCAACACTGTCAACGCAAACCGGGCTTCGTTGTCATATTCGGAACGCGGGTGTCGCAGCCGGTCCACGCCGTGGCCGCAGCGGCCGTTGACGTTATTGATTCGATATCTTTTCGGTCATGCCGCCGCGCGGCTCCGCCCCGCCTTGCCGACGCGGTCTGCGGGGCAGCAGCGGGCGATTGCTACAATGGCCGCCAATGACGAACAGGGAGACACTGATGAGCACGGTCGCAGAGTTGCGCCGCATCCTGAAGGACAGCCGCACCATTGCGGTCGTCGGCCTGTCGGCCGACTGGTATCGCCCCTCCTACTTCGCCGCCAAGTACATGCAGGAACATGGCTATCGCGTGATACCGGTCAATCCGAAGTACAGCGAGATCCTTGGGGAGCGCTGCTACCCGGACCTGACATCCATACCCGACAAGGTCGACATCGTCGATGTGTTCCGCAAGAGCGAGGACTGCGCACCGATCGCGCGCGACGCGGTCGCGATCGGCGCGAAGACCTTGTGGCTGCAGATCGGCGTCATCAATGACGACGCGCGCCAGATCGCCGAGGATGGCGGCCTGTCGGTCGTGATGAACCGTTGCGTGAAGATCGAATACGCGCGCCTGTTCGGCGGACTGAACTGGTTTGGCGTGAACACGAAGATCATCTCCGCGCGCAGGCCGGTGTGAGGACAGAGACCATGGCGCAGGATCCGAACAAAGACCACGACTACGATTTCGACACGCTGTGCCTGCATGCAGGCCAGCTGCCCGATGCGGCCACCGGCGCGCGTGCGGTGCCGATCTATCAGACGACCTCCTATGTCTTCGACAGTGCCGAGCATGCGGCCAGCCTGTTCAACCTGCAGACCTTCGGCAATGTGTACTCTCGCTTGTCGAACCCGACGGTCGCGGTGCTGGAAGAACGCATTGCGGCGCTCGAGAATGGCCGCGCGGCGGTCGCGACCGGCAGCGGCATGGCGGCGCAGATGATCGCGATGCTGAATGTCTGCGAAGCGGGCGACGAGATCGTCGCCGCACGCACGCTGTACGGCGGCACGATGACGCAGCTCGACGTCAACTTCCGCAAGCTCGGCATCAACACCACTTTCGTCGACAGCGACGAGCCCGAGAATTTCGCGCGCGCGATCACGCCGAAGACGAAGTTGTTGTACGCAGAGACGATCGGTAATCCGTCGATGAATGTGCTCGACATCGAAAAGGTGGCAGCGATCGCTGCGGCGCATGAGCTGCCGCTGTTCATCGACAACACCTTCGCCAGCCCTTACCTATGCCGCCCTTTCGAATGGGGCGCGGCCATCGTCATGCACTCGGTGACCAAGTTCCTCGGCGGCCATGGCACGACGATGGGCGGCATCATCGTCGAGTCGGGCAAGTTCAATTGGGGCAATGGCAAGTTCGCGGGCATGACGGAGCCATCGAAGGGCTACCACGGTGTGCGCTTCTACGAGACCTTCGGCGACTTCGGCTTCACGATGAAATGCCGGATGGAGGGCCTGCGCACCTTCGGCCCCGCGCTGGCACCGATGAGCGCCTTCCTGCTGCTGCAAGGCGTCGAGACCCTGCACCTGCGGATGGAACGCCACTGCAGCAACGCGCTGAAGATTGCGCAATATCTGTCCGACCACCCGAAAGTGTCGTGGGTGAACTATCCGGGCCTGAAGAACAACCGCTACTACGATCTGGCACAGAAGTATCTGCCGAGGGGCGCGGGGGCGGTGCTGTCGTTCGGCGTGAAAGGCGGCGCCGCGGCAGGACAGAAGTTCATCGAGAACGTCGAGTTCCTGTCGCACCTGGCCAATATCGGCGATGCGAAGACGCTGGTGATTCATCCGGCGTCGACCACGCACCGGCAGCTGTCGGAGGAGCAGCAGATCGCGGCCGGCGTGCCGCCCGACTTGATCCGCCTCGCGGTCGGCATCGAATCGGTCGATGACATCCTGTGGGACATTGACCAGGCGCTGTCCAGAACCTGAAGCGACGATGGCTGCATCGTGCCCGTGCGCACCGTTTCGCAGTAGACTGTGCGCTCGGAGTCACCGATCCGGCAACACCGTTTTTGATCAACCCTGAAAAAGCAAGAAAGTACGACCCATGAAGAACCTGTTCATCGCCCTGCTCACCGCCTTCCTCGCTCAGGCCGCATCGGCCGGCGCACCGCCGAAGGTTGATCCGAATGCACCGCCGCCCGAGTATTACGTCGAACCGTCCGAGCAGGCGCAGCCGAAGAAGAACGCAAAGAAGGCGAAGGCTGATGCTAAGGCCGACAAGAAGGCCGGCGACAGCAAGCAGTAAGAGCCTGTCTCGTTAGGCCGCTGGCGGCGTTGCGCCTCCTTGCCGTACAGGTCGTACTGTCTGCGTCGGCGCCTTTGCAAGGCGCGCTCTGGCCTGCATGCCAGAGCCGTCCGTCCGGCGAGCGACATGTCGCTCGAAACCCCGGCCGAACCCTTGCCATCGACCTAACGAGACAGGCTCCAAGTGCTTCACCCGCCTCCAACGGCAGGCCGCGGATCAGGCCAGGCGTTCCACCAGCCAGACCGCGGCCATCGCGCCGATACTCACAGACCCCCAGCGCTGTACGCGCACAACGGCGACCGGCCGTCGCAGCAAAGGCCACAGCAGCAGTCCGGCGAGAACCACCACCAGCAACTGCCCCGCTTCGACACCCAGGTTGAAGGCCAGCAGCGTCTCGATGACATGCGACGACGACAGCCCGAGTTCGCGCAAACCATTCGCAAAACCCAGGCCGTGCACCAGCCCGAACGCGAACGCGAGTTTCCACTGATGCGCGCGCTGGCCCGACAGCAGGTTCAGCGCTGCCGACACGATGATGGACGCGGCGATGCAGGCTTCGATCCAGCGGTCCGGCAACACCACCCAGTCGAGCGCAGCGGCGGCCAGCGTGATCGAATGCGCGACCGTGAACGCAGTCACCACGGTCAGCCCATAGCGCCCCAGCGACGATGGATGGTCGCGCCCCAGCACCAGCCCTGGCAGCAGCAGGCACAGCAGGAACAGCAAATGATCGGGGCCGCTCCAGATATGCAGCGCGCCCTCGCGCACATAGGTCCACAAGAGCTCGGTCAGCGCGAGCTCGCGCAGCGGCAGGCGCTGCACTGCGTGACGCGCGTCGAACACGAATGAGCGCTCGTCGCCGTTTGCATCAAGCTTCACGAATGCGCGCGCGACTTTTTCTTCGTCATTGAAAAATCCGTAGCGCACCAGCAGCTGGCCGGCGCGCTCCGGCAATGCCGGCGCTGCATGCTGCTGCCGTACATACAGGCCGTCGTTGTGGAGCACGATGTCTTGCGCACTGAAGCGCAGCGCTATCGGAGCGCCGTCGACCTCGAGCACGAGTGCGTCATTCACCAGTTGCGACAGCTTCGGCGCCAGCGTCGGCAAATCATCACGCGAGAGCGGCTTTCTGTCGGCTTCGGGTATCTGCAGCAGGCTGTCGAGGTCGCGCACTGCAAAATCGAGCTGTACGTCCAGCGACTGCGGTGTGCTGCTGATGCGCAGGTAGCTGTTGCCGGATTGATGCGCGTGCGCCAGCGACGGCAGCAGCGCCAGCAGCAACATGGCGACGAGTTGGCGCATGGCGTCAGGATGCGGCCAGCGCATCAAGCGTTGCCAGTTTCAGGCTGGTTGGCCAGCGCGTGCGAAACACCTTCTGCAATGCGGCAACGCGGGCTTGCGTGCGCGCCTTGGGCAGCGCGCCGCTGGCCTGCGCCTGCAGGTAGTGCATCGCGAGGATGAAGTGCACCTCTTCGCTGTCGACCGCCGGATCACGTGCCGACAACAGGCTTTCACCCAGTTCGATCTGCTGCTTGAGCTGCTCTGCGCTCTGGTCAAAAGGTTTCAGCGGATGGTCGTTGAAGCTGTCATAGAAATGATTCTTCAGCAGCATGTAGCGCGCGAGCACGGACAGCTTGCCCCGGGGGTCGAGCCTGAGCGCTTCCCGATACGGGACCAGATCGGCGACGTAGAGGCGGGTGTGCGGCGACAACTGCAGCTTGTGCACCGACGCATTCAGCTGGCTGACCAGTACCGAGGTCTCGAGTCCCTGGGTCTTGCCATGGCTGATGATGTCTTCATTGAGCAGCGAGCGGATCTCGTCCAGCACACGACCGGTCTCGACCAGCGCGACCGCACGGACTGCTGCCGGCGCAGGCGACTGCGCGGTGCGATGCAGTTCATCCAGGCGCGCGAGATAGGCCTTGCGGGCATCGGCACTGATCGCATCATGCGCGTGCACGGCTGGCAAGGACAGCGCGAGAAGCAGGCCGAGCAGCCAGCCCGCGCCGATAACGCGCACTGGCGGCCGCCAGCGAAGGATACGATGGCTCGGCATCTGGACGTGGCGCTCCACCGGCTCAGGCCGCCGGCGGCGGTTCGATGCGCTCGCCCAGTCCCGCAGCGCGCGCACCGGGATGCACCGCCATGCCGAACTTGCCCTCCAGCGGCACCTTCAGGTGCAGCGAGCCCGCCTCTTCCAGCAGGGTGATCACGATCGCATAGCCATGGTGCAGCGGCAGATCATCGCGCGCGACCAGCACATGGCTGCCGTTATCCAGCATGACTTGCAGCGGCATCGGCCGGAAGTCCTCGAATGGCGGACGCGCCTGGAACATGTCGCGTGCATCCGCATGCGACAGCACGGCCAGCTTGGCCTGGTCGGTTTTCAGCAGGCTGGCGACGCGGTTCATGTCACGTGCGCGACTGACCATCGCACGCGACAGCGGCAATCTGTCATGCAGCAACGCGACCCAGTTGTCAGCGATCGTATCGCCGTCGAGATCGCTGCGCGAGGTCAGCACTTGCAGGTGACGCTTGCGGAAAATATCCCACTGCCGATACGGCGTATGCGCATGCGCGGCTGTCGTGGCCAGCAGCAGCGTGCACGACAGGCTGGTGGCGAGCATTGCAGCAGATGCGGCGCCCTGCTTAAGAAAGCTGCGTTTGTTCATACGGTTTCCCGAGGGCTTGCTTTGTAAAACAAAGAGCGAGGCAGTGCCTCGCTCTTTGACATATCACGATGCTTGTCGCGACATCACTTCTTGAAGATCTCCAGCGGGCAAATCGTCGTCACTGCATAGTTCGGCACGTCGACCACGTTGCTGATGCGCAGGTCGCAGGCCACGCTGGTCACGACATACGCTTGCTCTTTGGTCAGGCCCTTCTCGGTCTGCAGCCACTCGATCATCGCCAGCAGCGAGTTACGGGCCGCCATGGTGACGTCGTTCGACAGCTGGGTCAGCGGCTTGATCTTCTCGCTGTCCAGATACGTCCACTGCGGCGGCACTTCGCCGGCTTCCTTGAACGGATAGCCAACGACAGCGTGGAACTGGTCCGGCTCCAGCTTCTTCAGCTGCGAACCGCCCTCGAACATCGGCTGCTTCACGACCGACGCCATGCCCTTGCGGATCTCGGTCTGCACGGTCACGACAGCGCCCATCTCGATCGCGGTACCGGCCACTTCGCCATCGCCCTGTGCGTAGTGCACGTCACCGATGAAGAAGCCGCAGCCATCGACGAAGCAAGGCAGCAGCAGCGTGGTGCCTTCGACCATCTGCTTGACGTCCATGTTGCCGCCGTTCTCACGCGGCGGAATGGTGCGCAGGCATTCGTTCTTGTTGCTGCCTTTCGGGCCGCAGACTTCCGGCGGACGCGCGCCGGTCGGCTCGGGCGGCAGTGCGACGCCACCGGCCTTGGCCAGCTGGCCTTCACGCTCGAGCCACTTCTTGACTTCCGGCTCGCCCGGCAGCACGCCGACGGAACCCATGAAGCCATTCATCGGGATGCGCACGCCCGGCACCTGCTCGGACACGGCTTCGCGACGGTTCAGCTTCCAGTTCGCAACGAAAGGCTCGGTGTATTTGTCGGCCAGGAAGCCGAAGCCCGGCACGATGGTGGTGTAACCGTACTCGTTCGGGTTGATGTCGATCAGCTTGACGGCCAGCACGTCACCGCGCTTCGCACCTTCGATGTAGATCGGGCCCGTCATCGGATGGACCAGGTTCAGGTCGATCGCGGTGACATCTTTGGGCTTGGAGTTGATGTTCAGGTTCGAGTCCAGCGCATCACGCGTGTGCACGACGATCAGGTCGCCCGGCTTCGCGCGCGCGACCGGCTTGATGTTCGGGTGATAGCGGTTGAAGCAGTTCGGGTCTTGCTCGCAGTGAGCGCCCTTCTTCTTGACCTCGACGATCGTCTGGGTCTTCACATCAGTCGTGTCGGCAAACGCGACCTGACCGATACTCGCCGCCAGAAGGCTGGCGAGCAGTGCTGGCAATAAACGCATTGCTGTTCTCCGGGTAGAGGGAAGGTGGCTTCAGGGAGAAACCGTTCTTTTATTTATAGCAACAACGCAATACTCACGCGTCGCATTGTGACCTTACTGGACGGAAAAATATTTGTCCAGAGAAATTGCCTGTTAGAAATCATAGAAAATATCAATGTAATCAATAGACTCAGACAATTCTCAATCAGGCCGCGATAATTTTCTTTCATAAACAGCAGCCTCGGTGCTGCGACACGAATATCGGCCCTCATCAATTTGAAAAGGATTTTTGCAACAGTTTATTGATTTGTATAATGTTTCGCGTTAAGTTATTGGCGGCGTCCACACGAATGGAGGCGCCACCTTTGCGGAGGAATGTGATGAAAGCAAACGTCGGAAACCTGGACCGTGCACTGCGCATCATCGGCGGTGCCGTACTGATTGCCCTGACCCTGATGAACGTGATCGGCCCCTGGGGCTGGCTCGGCCTCATCGTCATCGCCACCGGCTTGATGCGCTTCTGCGGCGCCTACACCTTGCTCGGCATCTCGACCTGCAAGATCGCCACTGCTGAAGAGCCGCCTGCGGCATGAACAAGGGTTTTTCGAATCCGCAGCAAACCTGGGACAAGCGCTTCGAGGCTGACGGCTACATCTTCGGCACCGAACCGAATGTGTGGCTGGCCGGCCATGCCGGCTTGCTGAAGCCGGGCATGCGCGTGCTGGCCGTCGCCGATGGCGAGGGTCGCAACAGTGTCTGGATGGC
>JACCDH010596211.1_pt1 | contig 16115 bp, 12 predicted proteins | sample 7442481 | NCBI WGS metagenome assembly JACCDH01 (sample SAMN15323433, study PRJNA562643) | freshwater metagenome | isolation source: river surface water | place: USA:Blue River Watershed | collected 2017-08-15
ACCGCAGCGGAGTCGCGGACAGGGAAGATAAGCGTTGATGCCGGCTTGGGTATCAGCAGATCGTCCAGCGTTACGGCTGATGTGATGGAGTTATCTGCTTTGACCTCAATAATCTGATCCGCAGCGCCTTTTGAGGCACTGGGCAGAGACAGAACCAAGCCGTGAGATAAATCCGACATAAGTCGAGATTACTGTATATTTGTACAGTAATCAAGTGGTGTCAAATAATTATCTAATGAGAAATCTGGATTATTTTTTGAACAGCCAGTGTGGCTGTGCCAAGTGATGCTTCGAACCTTAAAGGCTTTGCGCCATTTTCAATCAGAAAAGCTTTTGGCATTAATCATCGCTTCTGTACGCAGGTAGGGGATAACGAATATGAAACAAATTCTATGCGCTTGGCTATTGATGACCTGTTCGGTGTCGTGGGCTGAATGGGAAATAACATCGGGTGCACCCGAGCAAATTGTTTATCACGACAAGACTACAAAGGTCAGAAAAGGAAATATCGTCAAAATGTGGACGATGACTGATTTTCCTGAACTCAGGAACGATGAATTCGGGGATTTTTTATCCATCAAGACCTACGATGCATTTGACTGCAATAAGAATTCGCATGCGTTGATTCAGGCGTTTTTTTACGCCGATAAGCTTGCGACGGGCAATATGATTCACACATTCAAGATTAAGGAGTCCGAGTTGGACTGGCTGCCGATTAAGCCTGAAACAGTCGCCGAAGAAGAGCTGAAAATTGCCTGTGAAAACTGAAATTCTTTTATTCCATCAGCGTTTTATTCGGCAATAGTGCTGCTCGATAGCTTTCAAAGTCAGCCACAATGACGGGATCGTACGCTGCGCTGATATTTATTTCTTGTTCTATTTTGCGGTAAATACAAAATTCGATCTCTTTTCTGTCTTCTGCGTTTGCGAACTGTAAAGAATAAAGATAGCCATTTCCCGTAAAGCTTTGCATCAGGGACAGTCGCTGCACTATGTTGCAAACATAAGCCGGAACAACCAGTGACTCAAACAGTATTGAGAATAATTTTTCTGAATTCAAATTGAGCTTTTTTCTGTTTTTAACCAGTATCAAGCCCATGCAGAAATAGAGTGCCAGGTGGAGTGGCACTATGGTGATTACGGCACTGTAAAAGCCGAAGTTGTATGTCAGGATTGGGCCGCTAAAAATCAAAAGCAAGGCGGTCATGGATATCAGACGCAACAAGCTCATCCGCTTCTGAAACAGTTTTATCCTCCGCGCGTCTCTCGTTACCTTGGTGTGGGATAGACCTTTATCTATACCGCAACCGAGGTTGAAGGCACAGAGAAAAGGCGCCATGAAATTCAAGAAATAAACACGGCTGCCACGCAATTCGAAATCATGAAAAGAAAATATCGGAATGAGTCTGCCTTTTATGTTTTCAGATAAAAGTAATCGGTCTCTTGGTATCAGTTTTACACAATCTGCGACATAGAAACCGATTACAACCAACCAGAAAAAATGCTCAGTAGTGATCAGGTTAAGCATCCTTGTTTTTGCCGAAAATTTTCTTGATGAAAGCACCTACAGCGGCTATTCCTGCGAGGATTAATGCTCCAATAGCTTTGAAGCCGCCTTTTGATGCTGCAGCTGCTGCGCCGCCAACAACAAGCGCTCCCAGACCGTAGGCGGCCATCTTGTCGCCATCACGAAACTCGGCGTACTTCTGACCCGGTATGAACTCAAAAGCTTTGAGCTTATTTTTAAAGTCCGCTATGTCCCCATCAAGCGAGCTCGGTTCGGATACCAATGTGGCGCTCATATATCCGCTGCGTCCCAGTATTCTCGTTGTGTAGTTAATGATTGTCTCATTCTGCTCGTTTCGAAGTTTGATAGCCCATTCCAGACGATTGCTTTGCTTGTCGTAGCGTGGGGCAATATGCCAGCCGTCAAGAAACAGCAGGGGCAGATGATCTTCCTTTTTCTTTTCATTGCCAGCTTCGTTCCCAGCTTTTAAGTCTTTGAGCAGCGCGTCTGGATCGATGGTCTCGTCATCTTTTACGTAGCCACTTTCAGTGAAGTCGAAGAATGCCACCCAACCTCTTGTTTTTGACTGGATCAGATATTCGTTGGGTGTTGGAAGATTTCCCACCAATTTATTGAATTGTTCAGTACCAATCGGATCTAAGAATCTCAGATCCTTGGCAATATTAATTGTCGCCTGTCCTGCGATCTCTCCAGTCCCTGAATCTTTCCAGGGAAGTTCATTGAATTGTTTTTGCGTGGCACCTTCGGCGACCATTATCTGTGAGAATGCAAGCACCAAGGCTGCCAATGCTGTTTTTAATGATCTGTTTCCGAAAAACATAAAATTACCTTTCATAAAACTGACTTATTAAATTCTTAGGAGAATTTCGCAATCGTCAAAGAACCAAATACAGAGAGCGAGTTGTTTACTAAATAGTGCAGTGCCGCAGATGTCATGAATAAGGCTCGCAATACCTGCCGCACTGGCGCCATTCTTTTTTACTGCCTGCGTTTGTTTCTTTCGACCAATAACAGCGTCGTACGCTACGTTATATGAGGCACCTATGATTAATACGCGCCTAATTTTCTGATTGAAAAACTACTTCTTGCTTTTAAAAAGACTTGAAATAATCCAATAGCCAGCAAACAGGCAGCCATTCAGAATGGCTATTTCTTTCAAATTGAAACCCAATCCACCATACATGAACAGGCTCACTACGCCTGCCAGCACCACCAGGACCATGTGGTTTGAATCTTCTTTGGGTTTTTGTGGTTGGTTCTGATCGTCAGATTGGTTTTCTTTTTCAGCCTGATCGTTAAAATCGTCGCTGAACACTCCGTTTGTGGTTGCGGTCGCTGGCTCATCATGTGTATTGGATTGCGGAGGCAATGAGCCATGATTATCGGAGTCACCCTGTCTCAAGCACTCCAGAATCACACCACAACTCGACGGTCGGCGCTCGGGTGCCTTCTCAAGCATCTTCATCACCAGTTGCGCCAACCACTCAGGTAAATCAGGTTTGAATTTTTCCAGTGCTGGTGCTGACTCCGCAACATGTGCTGTCTTGATTTCGAAATCAGACTCTGTTCCTGAGGCGTCCTTCTCTCCGAACGGTGGTTGTCCTGCCAGGACCTCATAAAACACGCAACCCAGTGCATAGATATCACTACGCACATCGACCGTCTCCGGGCGCCGAATCTGCTCGGGCGACATGTAGTGCGCCGAGCCCATCGCCGTACCCGTGCGGGTGAGCTTGGACGATCCCAATACCTTCGCTATGCCAAAGTCGGTTACTTTCGCTTCGCCCGTAGCCATCACCATCACATTCGATGGCTTCAAGTCACGGTGAATGACTCCCTGATCGTGCGCATAACCCACGGCCGAGAGCACCTGCGTCATGATCTTGATTGCGTCATCGACTGGCAATGCGCCCCGTAAATCCAGGACCTCGGACAAGGATTTGCCTTCGATGTATTCCATGACGAGGGACGGCTGCTCGCCCTCCATCTCGGCAGTCAGCACTTGAACAATGCCCGGGTGCCGCAATTTCGCTTGAATATTGGCTTCCTGGATGAAGCGCATTCTCAATGCTTCATCGCGAGCAAGCATCGGAGACAGCGCCTTGATCGCAACCTGTTGATCCAGCACGGTGTGCCGACCCAAATAAACGGTACCCATGCCGCCTTCGCCCAGCTCGCGCTCTACGATGTAGCTGAGTACTCGATCTCCGACTTTCATTGCAACAGACCTTTCGTTTTTTTGGGGTTCTTGCTTGGGTTGTCTGCTGAAATTATTATTTCTATTAACTATACCAAAGATGTGTTGCAGGATTGAGCTTATCCCATGGATTATTTAATTTGATTTTTAATATGACAACCTTGCATTGAAAGCAGGGTCTTCGCAGAGCTGCTATGGTTCGATGGCTACGAACGATAGTGTGATGAACATCGAACTGCTTTGGTGACACAAACTGATTACATCGCAGTCCGTTTCGCTGATCGATAGTGTTATGCCACTTGAGGATAAACGTTCACATGGGCCGTGCGTGGCCTATGTCGCTTGGCGATCGGCCCGTGGCATTTTGCTCGAGGACGTCATTAGGCTTTGTTCGGCGTCTTCCCAGACGCCAGAAAATAGGGGTTTCAGCGGTGGATGCCGCAACCCCGCGACTTATTCTGGTTCGGTAATGTATGCTTAATCAAACCCGTGTATCTGGATAAGATGTACGCATGGCGCACAATCCCGCATGTCCATCGTCGAGAGCGGATGCTGGAAAGGGTTGGGCAACCACAAGTATTGTCGAGCTTAGACTTGGTCTGGCAATATGAGCTTGCAGCCGATTTTTAACCAGGCACTGACCCCATTGAATTTTTTATTAACTTGCTTATTGAGACAATATGACCGCACCTGTTCGTAGTCTGCCGCCAATTCTGCAGAAAATTAAATTCCCAGTCATTGGCAGTCCGCTTTTCATTATCAGTAATCCCAAGCTCGTCATCGCTCAGTGTATCGCCGGGGTAGTCGGTTCGATGCCGGCTTTGAATGCGCGGCCGGCGTCCCAGCTCGATGAATGGCTTGCTGAAATTACCGAGGCTTTGGCGGCGCATGACAAAGCGCATCCGGATCGGCCTGCTGCACCGTTTGCGATCAATCAGATCGTCCACAAAAGCAATGATCGTCTCGAACATGATTTGCAGATTTGTGAAAAATACAAGGTACCCATCACGATCACCAGCCTGGGCGCACGCGAAGATGTGAATCAGGCCGTGCATAGTTGGGGCGGCGTGGTGCTGCACGACGTGATCAATAACGTCTACGCGCACAAGGCAATTGAAAAAGGCGCTGATGGCTTGATTCCCGTTGCGGCTGGCGCAGGTGGCCACGCCAGCGTGAAAAGTCCGTTTGCAATGATCCAGGAAATTCGCGACTGGTTTGGTGGTCCAGTGGCGCTCTCGGGTTCGATCGCATCGGGCGGTGCTATCCTGGCAGCGCAGGCAATGGGTGCTGATTTTGCGTATATCGGCTCAGCCTTTATTGCCACCGACGAAGCGCGCGCCGTTGATGGGTACAAGCAGATGATCACGACATCCAATTCGGACGATATTGTTTACAGCAATTTCTACACAGGTGTACACGGCAATTATCTCAAGGGCAGCATCAGAAATGCGGGTATGGATCCGGCTAATTTGCCTCAAAGTGATCCCAGCAAGATGAATTTCAGCACCGGTGAAAGCGGCGCCAGCGCCAAGGCATGGAAAGATATCTGGGGCTGCGGGCAGGGGATAGGTGCGGTGCGTGAAGTGGTGCCGGCGGCGGCCCTGGTAGCGCGTTTTCAGCGTGAGTATGCAGAGGCCAAAGCGAGGATTTGCGCGTCTTGATTTTGCTTGAATTGGATGGATCTGAACGGCATCACCTTGGCGAAGGCGATGCCGTTTTTTTACTGTCGCTGGGCTAGCACTGCATCGCGAATCAATTCCAGCCTGTCATTGCCAAAGTACATGTCATCGTCGCCGACAAAAAAGGTGGGCGAGCCAAAGCCACCGCGCGCAATGAGTGCATCAGTGTTTGCTTTTAATTGGGCCTTGATATCAGGCTCGGTAATACCCTCAAGCAGTACTGCGGCATCGATGCCGATCTGCTCGCACAAGTCACGCAGCACCGTGTCGCTCGAGATATCCTGATCGTGCGTCCAGTATGCTTCAAACGCAGCGGCGGCAAAGGGTTCAAGCTTTCCGGGTAGTTGTGATTGCAGCCATAAACAGGCACGCATGACCTTGACGCTATTGACCGGAAATATCGTGGGCGGAAAAAGAATGCGTATGCCTTCATGACGCGCCCAGTCGGCAAGGTCTTTGCGCAGATACGCCTGCTTGGCCGGTGCGCCACGCTCGCGAAATTCATACACACTGGGATTGACGGCGTTGAAGACGCCACCGACGAGTATCGGCTTCCAGTCCACCGTGATGTCGAGCTCGGCGGCCAGTCGCTGTAGTCGGCGAAACGCCAGCCATGTCCACGGACTGGAAATGTCAAAGTAGCAGGTAATCATGTGGTTCCTTGCGTACCGAACAGATTTTTTCGGGCTTCGTCATCCAGAGTTTTTTGGCGAGACTCCTTGCCCACTGCAAGCCCGCGCTGTACGGCATCGCGCGCTCTTACCAGTGCATACCAGCGTTTGATGTCCGGATAATCATCCAGCGTCAAACCTTGGGCTTTATGCGTCATGATCCACGGGAAAATCGCGATGTCGGCGATGCTGTAATCGCCAAGCAAATACGCAGTACTTTGCGCGAGCTGGGTATCGAGTATGCGGTAAAGCCTCTGAGTTTCTGTCGCATAGCGTTCGATCGCATACGGCAGCGGCTCGGGTGCATAGAGTTTGAAGTGACCATGCTGACCTAACATCGGCCCCAGACCGCCGATTTGCCACATCAGCCACTGCTGGACAGCGAGCTTGCCGCGCCAGTCAGCCGGCTGGAGCTGGCCGGTTTTATCAGCGAGATACTGCAGGATGGCACCGCTCTCGAAAACAGAGACCGGTGCGCCGCCATCAGCGGGCGCATGATCCACCAGCGCCGGTATGCGGTTGTTGGGACTGATCTGCAAAAACGCCGGATCAAATTGTTCGCCCTTGCCCAGATTGACTGGCACGACGCGATAGGGCAGCGCCAGCTCTTCGAGGGCAATCGAAATTTTCCAGCCGTTAGGTGTCGGCCAATAATAGAGATCAATCATTCAAATTCCTCGCGCAATGACTACGCTCATTCATTCAGCGGGTCGCTATTTCGGGTCATAAAACACTGGCGGACGTTTTTCGATATTAGCCTGTACAGCTTCCATTTGTTCGGCACGACCGATCAGTCGACTTTGCTCATCCGCTTCGGCGAGCAGCAGGTCTGCATCGCTGGCATTACCCCATTGATTGAGCATGCGCTTGGCCGCGCGCAGCGCCAGTGGACTTCGTTGTGTCATCTCCTGTGCCATGTGCAAGGCAGTAGCGAGCGGATCGTCGACAACGCGCGTGGCCAGACCCAGTCGTACCGCTTCGACACCATCGACAAGACGCCCGGTATAAATCAATTCGCGTGCCACATCGGCGCGCACAAGTTGGCGCAAAAAGAGCATGCCGGCCATATCCGGCACCAGTCCCCATTTGATTTCCATGACCGACATTTTGATATCAGCCGTGACGAGTCTCAAGTCGGCGCCGAGTGCAATCTGCAAACCACCACCGAAAGCCACGCCGTGCAGCGCCGCGATCACGGGTACCGGGATGTCACGCCAGACGGTGGCGACGCGCTGAAATTTATTGGCGTCACCATGAGTGCGCTCGATGAGGCGGGCCGGATCGATCATGTCGATGCCCGCTTTCATGTTCTCGAAATTAACCAAATCAAGACCCGCACAAAACGCGCGACCCTCACCGCGCAACACCACGGCGCGCACGCGCGCGTTAGTAATGAGCGATTCGCCGGCATCGATCAAGGCCGTGAACATCGCCGGTGCCAGTGCGTTCATTTTGTCGGGCCGGTTGAGGATGACTTCGGCTACGCCGCCAGCGTGGTGCACGATACGAACGATATCTGTCATGGTGAACTCGTTTACTGGAATCAGATCACGCCATCGGCGCGCAAGGTGGTGATGGTTGCTTCGTCGATACCCCAGTCGCGCAGGATCGCGTCGCTGTGCTCACCCGCTGCCGCAACCGCGGTTGGCGGTGCTGGTGGTGTACGAGAAAAGCGCGGTGCCGGCGCGGGTTGAGTGACGCCATCAATCTCAATGAAAGTACCGCGTGCGCGATTGTGTGGATGATGGATGGCCCCATCCCAATCAAGTACCGGTGCAAAACAGGCGTCGCTGCCTTCGAGCAGTGCGCACCATTCGTCTCGGGTTTTGAGTGCAAACAGCGCTGCGGTTTTTTCTTTTAACGCAGGCCATACAGCGCTGTCATTTTGTACATCAAATGCGGCATCGGTGGCGCCGATTTTCTCCCGCAGTAGCGCATAGAATTGAGGCTCAATTGCGCCCACGCTCACATATTTGCCATCTGCGCAGCGGTAGTTGTCATAGAAATGCGCAGCACCATCAAGAAAATTAGCGTGACGTGCGTTATCCCACAGGCCACCTGCTTTGAAGCCGTAGAACATTGCCGACAGTAGCGCAGTGCCATCGGTCATCGCAGCGTCAATCACCTGACCTTTGCCAGTGTTTTTAGCCTCAAGTAGCGCGCACACGATGCCGAAGGCCAGCATCATTCCGCCGCCACCAAAATCACCCACAAGATTGAGTGGCACAGGAGGTGGCGTACTCTCGGATCCCATCGCATGGAGCGCACCGGATAGCGCCACATAATTCAGATCATGACCAGCAGCCTGCGCCAGCGGCCCATGCTGACCCCAGCCTGTCATGCGGCCAAAGATCAGTTTGGGATTGCGTGCGTGGCAGACTTCGGGCGCCAAGCCAAGACGTTCCATCACACCGGGCCGAAAGCCTTCGATCAGACCATCGGCCTGTTCGATCAATTTCAGTACGGTGTCAACGGCGCCGGGCTTCTTGAGATCGATGGCGAGAGAGCGTCTACCACGCGCCATCACATCAAAACGCGTGTTCAGAATGGGAAAAGTAGGCGCCTTGTCTTTGGCGTGCAGGCGAATCACCTCTGCACCCATATCGGCGAGCATCATCGCGCAAAACGGACCGGGTCCCAGGCCTACGAATTCGATCAGGCGCACACCCGTCAGAGGGCCAGCCTGTTTACCAGTGGGCGTCATTAGCGACTGGTCAAGGCGCCGGTCATGCCGCCGTTGGCAAGGTAAATTTCCTGAGACATGGCAAGAATTTCCTCTTGTGATTGACATCCAGCGCTCGCGTTTGCGTGCAAACAGAATCGGAGGAGGTCGTTTTTTCGCTAGAGCGCCGGCACAAGCATGTGCGAGCGGCGGCCCGCTGATGGGAAAAGATTCTCGCATACTCGGGACCGATTCACGGAACCCGAGCAGCCGATGCGATCAGTCGAGAAAGTCGGGTTGCTCCTTCAGGATGCGCGCGTAGAGTGGTTGAAACTGAAACCAGCCTGCAAAGGACGAGCCCGTAAGCGCATAGGTTTGTTGCGCAGATTCGGGTGATACGTGTACCAGTGGTCGGCCGTTGGCAGCAGCTTCTGTCATCAGTTGCACCTGACAGCTACGCTCAAACGCGATGTACCACCAAGCTGCGGCATCAACGCTGTCACCAACCGTCAGGAGACCATGATTTTGCAAAATAACGGCTTTGTTGTTGCCCAGTGCTTTGGCGATTCTGCCGCCTTCGTCGAGATCAACGGCAACGCCCCCAAAATCAGTGTAGACGGAATGATCATTGTAAAAAGCACAGACATCTTGCGTGATCGGATCGAGTTTGCGACCGAATGCAGACCACGATCGACCATGGATCGCGTGGGTGTGGGCGGCCGCCACCGCATCGGGCCGCGCGCTGTGAACATTGGAGTGAATCGCAAATGCAGCGGCATTGACCGGCAGATTACCTTCGACCACATTGCCGTGATGGTCGACCCGAATCAGGTTGGAAACCTTGATCTGGCTGAAGTGAACACCGAAAGGATTCACCCAGAATGAATCGGGGAATTCAGGATCGCGTGCGGTCACATGTCCTGCAACCCCTTCATCAAAACCAAACTTTGAAAACAAACGGAAAGTTGCTGCCAAACGCTGCTTGCGATGCAGGCGCTCGTCCGCGACATTGTCAAATGTCGGTGGCGAGGGCAGAGGCGGGTTGGCCTGTCCGCCCACCTCTGCGTGGCAGGCATGCATGGCGGAGATTTTTTCGGGTGCGTTCATGATGCAGGGCTTTCTTCAGAGAGGTTGGCAGTCAATGATGTGTGAAGCTGTTCATGCACAAGCGAAGCGCTTGAAAGACTGGATGCACCATTCTAACGCTTAGCCCAACGCTAAATGAAGGTGTGATGATAGCAAATTGACAAAGCAAGCTCTGCGCAAGCATCAGGCGACGCTGCGCGACCAGATCACCTCAAGGATCAGATCGCGCCGGCGTGAGGTTTACAGCAGTGCGCTGGTTCGCTCCTGAACGGGAATCTATCCAGCGTCGTCTTATTTTTTCTGCTCAGGCATCGATCCCGTACCGCCGCCGGACTTGCCACTCGCCGCGCCAGCGCTGGTGTCGGCAAGTGCCTGCCTGAGCGCATCGGAGGTTGGGTTTTTCACCTTGCCCTCGATGACTTCCATCGCCGATGTGGCTTTTCCATAATACGCGCTCGTCATGCGCTCGTTGTAGCGAATGTCATTGACACCAATGGTGGCGACATTGCCGAACAAGCCTTTGGTACCCGACCAGGCAATCACATCGCCTTCGCCGGTCGATCCCTGCGCAATCTTTGTCCAGTTGACGACGGTGATGCCCGCATCGGCACTCAGCGAGAAATTATTTTTGTCAGTGAAGCGCTGCACTGCTTTTTCGTTTTTGAGTACGAAGGCAACCGCGCCACCCTCGGCACCGACTTGTGCACCGATGCTGATGCCACCGATATTGTAAAACGCAGGATCACTCCAATCGGGGCCTTGCCGAATGAGCAGCACACCAGCTCCGCCCTGACCACCGATACCCAATGCTGCGCGGCCATAAGTTGGCACGATATAGATACCTTTGGCATCAATCATGACGCGCTGCATGGTCGGATCGGACTCCAGACGCTTGACAACGGATACGGCGTTCTTGACGTGCTTGTTGGCGCTATTTTCGTAAGCTTCCTGAGTTTCGCGCTTTTGCACACCTTGCGCGAAGGCAGGTGATGGTACCGCAGTCACTGCAAGAAGCGCCATAGGGACGATGCACTGAATGATGAAATTTGATTTCGAGCTGGTCATGAGGGTTCCTTTTCAATCTTGTCGTGATGTCGAAACGAAGATAGAGCACCCTCGATGCTCTACCTGTCCTGAGATGAGCGCTTGCGCTGTCGCAGCATCATTGACTTTATTGAATGAGCGAAAGCAAGGATGGGTAACACGCTTCGGAAAAACTCAGATGCGCGATGGCGCAGAGGAAATCAGAGCAGTCGGCACGATTTAGTCGCAACCGACTTGGTATTGAAGCAGATCTGTTTATCAGCCTGGCGGCGTAATACCCAGTAATTCAAAAAACTTGTCCAGCGAGCCAGCCGAGGCGCTGACATCGCGAATCATGTCCGGCAAATTCAGTTGGCCCAATTCGACGGCGCGCTGTATCAGATACGGTGTCGGGCTATGCGGCTCAATGCGCTGCAAGTAGACTGCAATCGACATCAGCGCTGCATAGGCTTGCTCGCGATCCCCAATGGCAGTTATACCCAGATTAATTTCTGCGCCGGCTCTCGTCGACCTCGCTTGTTCCTCAACCGGGATTGCCTGCGGGTGAATGCTGTCGGCTGCAGCGCTTGTGCCGCTATCCGAGCTGCTATTCACCTGCATGGTTTCTAAAGGCGGCGGTAATTCTTTCAGCAGGCTTTGGGTCGCTTGTCGCAGGCTTGTGATGGCATCCGCAAGTTTGGACAGCGAGGGCGAGGCCGCTGCCAATTGCGTGTCCAGTAAATGGGACAGTCTTTCGAGCGTCGCCAGTGCCTCGTCAGAGTGAAGATCAATGGCTTTCAGCCATTCGCCATCTGCCGGTTTCACACTCTCGCGTATTTCGCGACGGTTGCGCTGCTCACCTTCTTGAGCCTTGGCATCATCGGCACTCGGTGCGCGTTCCCAGTCGAGCAGAGTGACCGGTGTTTCGCGATGCAATACTGGCCGCAGCAGCAGGGTACTCAGCCTGAGCGTCAAGGGCAGATTTGCATTCATCCACACAAAGGGTGCAACGCGACGCTCTACATCATCATCTTCCATGGCAGGCCACGCCGAGGTCCAGTAGCGCTCAGCCATACCGGTAATCAGGTTCAGTCCGGCGTGCAGTCCCTGCAGACCCGAGGTTCGCGTCCATGCATCGCACAACCACGCCGCCACCTGAAAATCCTTGGTTTCCTGATCCAGCAGCTGTATGCAGGCCTGAGCGACTTTGCGCCAGTCTGCCTTCACCAGCGGCCTTTCCCACTCACCCATTGGCAGCAGAGGATTATCTTCCTCGCGCAGACGTGCGATGTCGGTGAACGTACGCTCGTAGCGCATCCATCGTCCTGCCGGCTCGGCGCCAGTCAGCGGCGCCAGCAGTTGCTGCACGAGTTCATCCAGATGATCGTCGGCCATCATCGTTCCACCAAGGGTGCGCGTTCGGGGAATACAGCAGGCCAGGGCAAGGGCGCGGTCTTGCCCGGCTCGGACAGGGTGACACCAACAAAAATACGTACAGGTTTCGCACGAAGCGTGGCCTCCTTGCCGTCACTCTGCACGGGTATATCGAATTTCAGCGCTGAGCTACGTGCGTCCGAGGCTTCTGCAACGCGCAGCAGCTGCACCATGTCGAGCAGCGCCCACGGGCCATCGAAACGGAATACCACCTGTTTGCGGCTGACCTCCAGATGCGCATTGTCCGGATCGGCGCGGGGTATCAGCATCGCGTCATTGGCAAATCGCAGTGTCAGTCGGATGGGGTCGCCTGCTTTCCAGCGCAGAGCGCGAGGCGGATCGCGAAGTTTCAGCGTCTGGTCACCGATCGTGATCATCCAATCGATAATCTTGTTGCCATCGATTTCTGCATTCACATTCGTTCTGAAACGCAGACTAACGTCGTAAGCCGCCGGTTGCGAGGCGTCAGCAGGGAACAAGGGCGCGAGCAGCTGTCGTACCTGCAGCAGCTGTGTGGCGAAGTCTCGAATGGGCGCAATCGATCCTTCAGGAACGTTATTGCGCGCAAAGACTTCCGGTGAAACAAGGGGCAGTCGCGCCAGCAGTGCGGCGGTCTCCGACAAATCCGCTGCGCTGATGGCGGCATACTCGCTGGCCTTGATCCCACTGCGATTACCGATAAAAGGCCGACGGCCCTTGAGCAGGCGATTGAACTCATTGGCAAAGCTGGCCCACTGTTCTGTGAAGGATCGGCGATCCAATGACAAACAGCGGCGTGTGATTGTCTTGTGCAATTCCACATGACGATCAGCGAAATAATTGTTGGGTCGTTTCGGCGGCTCATTGGCCTTGAGGACAGCCAGACATGCATTGCCATCCAGCTCGCGACCGAGTTCAATCATGAAACGCTCCAGCTTGATGAGACTGCCTTTCGGATCTTTGGCGGTATAAAGATCAAGCTCGCGGGTGATGCCGTTCCATCGCACCATGTCAGCATTGTTGCGCATCTCGGTTGGCAGTGTGCCTCGAAGTATCTGCACGTGAGCAGACATGGACTGCATGCGGGTAAGCTGCTGATTAAGATATTCAGGCACATCACCACCCGAGAACAAATTCACTACGGAGCGCTGATCCGCCTTGCCATCATCGGCTTCGTCGACAATCTGATAGGGACGCTCATCCAGCAACTCCTTGTTCAGCATCTGCAGACGCGCACCCGCATCATTGCCCAATATGGTTTGCAGTGTGCGTGACTCGGTGTCCTGACCCAGATCCTTGAGTATGGCGATCAGTCGTTTTACATGGCCGCTGGTGAGCTCGAATGAAGCCAGTGATACTGCTGCCGTGTTATTGCGCAAGTCCTCAGCATCGATTGGACTATATGCGCGGCTGATCAAGTCAACCAGACGCAACGCGTATTGGAAATCGATGACATTACCGGCGCTCTCCTGCATTTCGGTCGGGAATTTGGGTAATTCATCGACGATGAATTTTTTATGACTTTCTCCCAGTCTGACCGCTTTGGTCAGTTGCTCATTATCCCAGCGCAGTATGGTGCCGCGTTGCGTAGCGACCAGCGCGTCGCCGATGGCAGGTGTCATGAAGGGCTGGCTGAGGAAATGCTCGATGATGGGCAGCATGGCCTGCCGGGCTTTTGACTGAGCCAGCTTGCCATTGCCCGCGACAATAATGTCATTGCTATCGCCAAACAGAGAGATATAGCGCTGTCTCAGCCTGGCATGCTCCTGCCGCTGCTTGCGGCGTACCTGTTCCACCAATTCTGTGCCAATCAGTTTGTTGTCGGCGAATTGCTGCAGCAGTTTTTCATGCGATTCACCAAGATTGAGCGTGTCGTTTGCCATCCAGCCGCCATGTCCCTGGGCGAGTAAGGTTTTTTGTTCCAGCAGCGCTTCGAATAATTCCTTGTATGTTGCGATCATTTCGGCACTGCTTGGATCGGCCTGACCATCAAACAAATTCGTCACCGCAGCGAGCGTGGAACGAACTCTTTCTTCACTACGGATCAGCGGGTTGTCGATCAACAGTTTGTGGTTCAGCGCCTCCATGCCTTTGACAAAGCTGCACTGTGCGGCACGCTCAATCGCCTGTTGATCAATTAGCGAGGCTTCGTTGGCAGTTGCCGAGCGAAACCGAGCCAGACTGCCGTTGAGGTCACCCGGCAATTCCGCACCCAGACTATCCAGTACCAGCATGCGTAATTCCTGTGCGCTGTCCCGGTGGGGTGATTTGAGTCTTTGCAGGGCGCCGACATCAAAACTCAAGCGATGCATTTCCTGAGCGTAGTGCGACATCACAGAAAACTCGCTCAGATTTTCTGCTAGTAGTGCATTGCGGACTGCACCCGGAGTGACCGTGGTTTTATGAACTGGCAAATCACAATCGGATGGGCCACCCGAGAGTGTGTATGTGGTCGGATTGCTTGGTGCATTGGTCAGTTCGGTGGTGCGGCGATAAATCGCATGCTGCAGAGTTCGTAGTCCCAGCTCGGCGAAATCTTGTTCGATGCGTTTGTATGCGCGAATGAAAACATCATCAAAGATTGGCCATGAGCCGGGCATGAAAGGATTGAGCGCTGTGCCATCATAAAAACTCAGACTTTTCGATACGCGTTTCGATTGCAATTCTTCAAGGCCCATCATGAGTGACAGCGCCGTCTTGCGATACCACTCGAATTCGATTCGCTCGCCTTTGTTGCTGGCATTGGAACGGTAGGCCTTATCGCGGTTCAATCCTTCCAATCCCTCGGCCAAAAACGGCAAGGTGCGGTTGAGCTGCATCGTACTTAACAGGATACCCAGACCAAAGAATAGGGGCAGCCCCACAGCCACCCAACGGAATACCCGGCCCAGCAAGGGGCGCGACAGTTTTTGTGCATGGGCGGCGCGTGAGAGGCCAAACTCGGCAAATATTTTTTCATCAAGCAAATCGCGCAAGAATAACGGCTGATGACCGTTACCGCTCAAATAAATGCCTCGCAAGAAAAACGGATCGTGAAAGGCATTGGGTTGCATCAGCGCTTGCAGATAATCTGCCGCACCTGCACGCAATGCCGCAATGCGCGATGGAAGCAAGAACAGGGCTGCAGATGCGGGTACATCGCTGTTTGAGGCGAACAGCTCGGCGCTGATATCGGCGACATCTTGCTCGATCTGATCAAAGGCTTGCGTGACCCAGTTCGATTGATACATCGCCGCTGGCTGATACGGGGATGACCAGCCCAGCATGCTGCGGCAAAGTGCATCGGGCAGCGACCAGGCCAGTGCATCAAATCCGGGTAGATCCTCGGCCCCGGAAATGACGACATACACAGCAAAGCGCATCGCATAGCGATTTTGTGCAATCCAGATGCGGCGACTGGCGGCTTCAGCACGGCGACGTAGCATCGCACGACCTTCCGGTGTACGATCTGCCAGCAGCCTGGCTGACACCGAGACCACGATCGAGTCCAGTGGACGTTGAGGACGGTAGCGTCCACAAAGCGCAAGAAACTCTTCCCAGCGCTGTTCTAATTCATCTCGGCCAGTCGGTGCGTCGAGCTGATCCGATTCAAGTTCGACCACGACGCCACGGTCAAAGAAATGCCATCGCGGGCCATCATCCGTGAATACTGGCTGATCGCCGGCGAGCGCACTCGAGATGCCGCAGGATTCGATGGCCGGCCGAGTCTCTGGTAAGCCGTCATAGAGCATGACGACCCACGGCACGTCGTAGCGATTTGCACGGTCGGTGACATTCGCTTCTACAGTGACGATCGCGCTACGGAATGACGATCGCAGCCGTTTGATATCGAGCGCTATACGCTGCGATTTATCAT
>JACCDH010064675.1_pt1 | contig 16114 bp, 24 predicted proteins | sample 7442481 | NCBI WGS metagenome assembly JACCDH01 (sample SAMN15323433, study PRJNA562643) | freshwater metagenome | isolation source: river surface water | place: USA:Blue River Watershed | collected 2017-08-15
ATCCAATAATTTCAATATGTTTTCTTTTGATAATGATATCAATTTTGGTTCGAAATAATCTAATACATCCTCATCACTTACATTTTCAATATTATGACTAATAGGGTTTCTTTTATGCATATAATATCAAAAATTGTATATATTGTTGTTTAGTTCAGTAATCAATTTTTCTTCAACTATACAATAAAAATATTCTTCTTTCCATACCTTAAATATTTTGACTAGATTAGGAGAATTGACATCCACTAATTTTTTAGCAAAATAATATTCACTATGGTCATTTGTTATTTTCAATATTTTATCATCTGATATATCAACTGCTATGCCATTAGCACCTTCGCCAATTATTTTAATATATGAATATGATATATCATTTTTATCTAATATGTTTTTAACATCATTTTCTGTTAAATCATAATCTTCGAAATCCTCAAATAATCTCAAATGTTTCATATAATTTTATTTATTTTTATTATAGGTATATTCAATTCTGTCTTTTTAGTGAAATGACCATAATCTATTAATTTGAAACCTCTGAGCCATTTACCTAAATTTGAAGCATTATCTATATCAAGATTTATTGCACCAAAAATAGATTTTGTTTCTTTCATAATACCAACTAAGGATTTATATAATTCGTAATAATTATAATAGAATTTTTTATCATAGTATTGACTGAATATTTCTTTAAATTCATCTAAATTATAATCAAATTTATGTTCGTTATAAACTATATCATATATGAACTCATCATAAACATCTACCTCAGATTCAAATAATGGGTCGAGAATCTCGGTCACTATGGCATATATCTTTTCACGGAATGGTGAATCTTTTATATCGACTTCATATACTTCATAACATTTAGCTATGAAATCACATTCTCTGTTCATAATTTTATCGGCAAAAATTGCTTCATTCTTATCATAAGTTATTTTCAAACCTTTTGTATCATCTAATTTATAATAAACACCAAATGTACCATTACCTAAAAACTTAGGTCTTTTACACCCTAAACGATATGCAACTTTCTTGGCTGTGATATCAAATAATGATTTATGTGTATTAGAAAAAACTAAGTCAATATCATTTATTTTGGTATTATCAAACTCTTCAAATAATTTTAAATGTTTCATACAGTATATATTATTTTTTATATATAATATATGAATTTTATAGGTATAGATATGTCCTTGGCTTCGGCAGCCATTGTCATAAAATCGAGAACAAATGATTATGTTTTTTTATCTTATATAAAAAATTATAAAAAAACTAAATGGACAAAAAGTATAGAAGATTTTGTTGATATAACCGGCACTAGTTTTAGAACTGATGATGATTATTCTGTACAAGAAGTATTTAAACTTGAAGATTATGATAGAATAACAGATATTATGATTGCTGATATACATAAGCATATAGATATATCATTACCAACATATTTTGCTATTGAGGGATATAGTTATAGTTCTGCAACTAGTTCTATCATAGACCTGGTTACTATATCAACTTTACTTCGTAATAAATTGAGAAAATTTGCTACTATGTGTGTTTATTCACCATCATCTATAAAGAAAAATGTGTGTGGTTTAGTGTATGGGTGGAAAGATATATCAAAAACAAAAAAAGGTGGTCCGAAGTGGGAAACAAGAAACAGTATCGGACTTTCTGGGGGTAGCTTCAAAAAGCCACAGATGGTTGAAGCACTTAATGATTCAGATTGTGAATCGAAACTAGCTGGATATATCAGAGAGAATTTTAAAGAGATATATCCAATGGTAAATATTCCTAAACCATTAGATGATATCACAGATGCATATTGGATATTGCGATTATTGCTTAATGACAAAATCTTTAAAAAATTTAAAATTATAGAATAAAAAAACCACTGTAAAATACAGTGGTTTTTGTTAAGGGATAACTATAATTTCAACTCTTGCCAAGTTATCATTTTACAATAGGTTTACAATTATGACATCTATTCGTTTTGATATGTGTTTTACCATCAATGATATAACAATCAACTGATATACCTGTTACAACACCCACTTTGATTTCGTTTAAATGTGGGTAAATAACATATGATTGAGTTGTTATTTGGTTTTTATTATCTGGTACATAAGTGATACCGTTATATTCAACACTAGAACGATATACATTATCATCACATAAAACAGCATGTCTGAACTCAGAATCATCGTAAATACGTTCTGATTTTCTCATAACTGTGCCTTTTGGATTTGTCGTTAAATAAGCAATTTTATAATCATCTTTGATTAAAATTTTACCTAATGTAACAACACCTTTGATAGTTCTACCATTAATTCCGATGTCTTCGATTTTGTCTCCTTTTTTAAATAAGACACCATTAATAACACATTCTTCTACTAACATCTATTTATTTAATTAAATCGCACAATAAATTTCTTCTTCTACCTTCAAATACATCTATAAGAAGTTCTTTTTTCCTAGCACCAACTTGTTGACCAGTATAACCTTGTTTCATTAAGATATCACCAGATATTTGTAACTCGTTGTAATTTTTAGGGAATTTTGATTTGAATACTGATATATCAAAATCCGTTTTATATCCAGTTTCAACTACTTGTGGAACTTTACGAATCATATCGAATACTTTCATATAATCGTTTGGTTTAACAAGTGCTAGTTTTTCCAAAATATCCATATATTTTAGAGTTAAAGCTTCACCACCAAATACTTGATATTGTCTTTTAGTGAAAATACTGAACCTAAAATCATGAATATTATTGATTTCAATATTTTCAATTCTTTCTCTCAATTCAAACAAATCATATTTTTCTAATAAAGAATATATATCTGTTTTATATGCTTTGTCAATTTCACCAAGAATCCTTTCACCACTAATAGTAGTTCTGATATAACTTTTATTCCTTTCAATCATAGCATCACACTCGTCTGATATATCAAATCCAAATCTAGCTGAGAACTGCAACGCCCTTAATATTCTTAATGGGTCATCTGTGAATGTATCAATACTTGTTGGACGTATAATACGATTACATATATCATTAATACCATTGTGTGGGTCGATATAATCACCAGTTCTTACATCATATGCAATACTATTGATAGTGAAATCTCTTCTGTGTAAATCATCATATACTGTTAAAGTATGGTCAAATTCGGCTTTTATACCTACGTGTCCAAGGCTACGGTCAATTAATGTATCTTTGCGTGGAATTGATATATCATATGGTTCACCGACATACCCGAATGGTTTGAATTTGGTTATTCCGAATGACACACCAACGAAATCAAGTGTGCCAAATTTTGATAAGATTTCATGCAGATTAGGTAAAGATATATTAGTTACTAATATATCAATATCTTTGGGTGTTTTAGACATTATAAAATCTCTAACACATCCACCTACTAAATATACATCACCTTCTTTAAGTAAAGCTTGTATGAAATCTTCGTGTTTTAAACTTTCCATGATACAAAGTTAAGCATTATTATTGATATATCAAAATAAATATATACTTTATGAAGCATATACTTAGATATAACGAATATTTACTGAAAGAAAGTGTACAAACAATACAATGGACGAATAGTATTGAAACATTTATTGATGATTATAAAGATAGGATTAAAGATAAATTAGTATCGTTAATCATGAAATATATTTTAAATGATATTTACCCAAGTAATAAAGATGATATATCAACCGAAGATAGAAAAAAGTATAATGGTTTGAATAGTTTTGATAAAGTTAGTTTTTTATGTATAAATTATAAAGCTTTGATTAATAGAAATATATCAGAAAAAATTGCATCTATTAGTGATTATTTATCTGATAGAACAACTGATATAAATGTTATTCGTGGATTAAAAACATTTGATGAGTTGTATGATTTGTCAGTGATATATCACGAAAATCTTGGTGTAGAGTATAAAGATGAGAGAATGGATGAAGGTCCAGATACAGATGTTTTTATCACTTATCCAAACGGTTGGTATTGGATTAATTTGAACACAGATTTTAGTGAAGATGAAAAAGAAAATATGGGTCACTGTGGACAGGATAGTGGTAAAATATTGTTTTCTTTAAGAGATGATAAAAAACAAAGTCATATAACAGCGTCATACGAGCCTAATCAGAAAGCTTTATATCAAATTAAAGGTAAATATAATTCTAAGCCATTAGATGAATACCATGATAAAATCATAGATATGATTCTTAATAATAAATATGAAGTCAACTATATGAAAATTGGTGGTTATAGACCAGACCTGGATTTCAATTTACAAGATTTGGATAAGAAAAGAAGAAATACTATTTTTAAGAAAAAACCTATTTTGAAATTAACTGATAAAATGTTTGTATCTTATTTTAAGAAAAAAGATTATAAAGGTATTGTATCTATGATTAACAATGGATATACTGGATACCCAGAAAGTAATATTGATTTGTATGGCAATCCATCAGAATTTGAAACATTTAAAACTGATTGTGAAAATTTGAGAATTGATTATAAAAAAATAGTCGGTTATTGTTTTGATATATCAAAAGTTTTAAATAATGGATATTTTGAATTAGCATATATCGTAATAGAAAATCGAGTGATAGATAGTGAATTTGGTAAGATTGTTTTGGGAATTGCATGTACAAAAGGTTATTTGGATATTGTTAAAATGTTGATATTCGATAAAAAAATGAACGTTTCGGGGACAACATACTATGTTAATTTAGCATCAGAACATGGTCATATAGATATAGTTAAATTGTTGGTTGAAAATGGTGCTGATATCACATCTGATGCAACAAATGAATGTTTGAGACGTGCATCAGAAAAAGGGTATATAGAAATAGTTAAATATTTAATAGATAATGGTGTTGATGTATCTATTAAATATGATAGGTCTTTATTGGATGCTGTTTTATCTGGTCATTTTGAAATTGCTAAATTGTTAGTTGATAATGGTGCTGATATCAACAAAAATGGCAATATTGCATTAGAATATGCTGTTAGAAGTGGTAATGTTGATATTGTGAAATATTTATTAGATAATGGCTCTGGTGTTAGTGGATATAGTGATGGTCCAATACAAAAAGCTTCAATGGAAGGATATTATGAAATTGCTAAATTATTAGTTGATAATGGTGCAGTTAAACATAGTGTTGTTGCAAGTGAATGTCTCAAAGTTGCTGCAAAAAATGGACATTATGATATAGTTAAATTGATGTTAGATAATGGTGCTGATGTTAGTATTACAGATAATTATGCAATACGCAATGCATCAAAAAACGGTTATATAGATGTAGTTGAACTACTTAAAAAATATGGTGCTGAATTATAATGAAACATTTACAAACCTTTGAAAATTACTCTGCTATTAATGAGAGTATTAAAACATATAAATATTCGTATAGTTGTGTCAGTCCTATAAGTATATATGAATTAGAAGATATTATTGATAACATGAAAGAAATCACATCATCAACATTGTTTAAACATGTTGATTATGAAGATGGTGAAATATTCGGTAAGTCAAAGAAAGAATTATTGAATGATTATCATGTACGATATTATCGTTGCCCTAAATATGATTGTTATGTAATAGTGCATAGTGGTATTGAACATATATACAAAAACACAGTTGAGAAATCAAGAAAAGAACGAGATATTTCATCAAAAGCTGATTACAAATTACTTAAAACATATAACAATTATAATGTAGGTGATAATATAGAAAATTTTGGTAAAATTACTAAAATATTTAGTTATCCTAACGGTCAAGTTCAATTTGAGATAGATAAAAATCGTTACTATAATAGTTCTTATTTTGAGTAATATATTTTAATATATACTGTAAAACATATTAGTAATAATGAGATTTTTAAAAACATATCAATTATTTGAGAAAGAATTATCCGAAATAGAAAAGGCTATATCAGAGTTACAGAATCGTGAAGTAACAGCTGAAACAGCTGATGCTTTCAAAAAAGATATGAAAGATTTAACAGAAGAATTGATAAATTCTAATTTTTCTGAAAATGAGAATGAACGTTTAGCTGAATTGATATATCAATTAAATAATAAAATACCAGAAGGTAGTAGATTTTTTACCAAGGAAGAAAGTAGGAAACATAAAACACGTTTAGAAAGCCGATTTATTGATGTTGGTAAAATAAAAGGTGATGATATTGATAATGATGATTTTAGACGATATATCAATTGTTTGATTTCATTATTAGAAAATAAATTTGATGTATTATCAACAACTAAAAAAGACTTCGAATACATTTCACCAGACGATGTTGGGACTAAAATAGATGCTATTCGCCACAGACCTATTATGGGTGATGGGTATTGGATGTTTAAATATAAAGAATCAAATTTTGATAAAATTAAATTTAAGATAGGTCTTGATTCATTCAAACCAGAGTTTAAAGATGATATAATCAAAGATTTACAAAATATGATTGATATATCTACACCGGAAGGTGTGAGTTTAGCACAAACAGTTTCGGACATGAGTGCTGATAGTGATATTGCACCTACATTCGGTCAAGTACCTGGTATTGAAGAACCTGTTGCTCCACCTACTGAACAAGAATCAAAAGGTGACGAAAATATCAAAAAAGCTGATGCAAAGGCAGACATTGTTATAAACAAAGATGATACATTTGTTAAAGATACTATCACATTAATGGTTAATGAAAAATTAGTCGATGGATTTGTAGATAGTGATGAAGATAAGATATATCAATGGTTTTTAAGTAAAGAAAACCAATTGAAAACAATGAATAAGGCAAACATTGATGCAATTTTACAAGGATATAAAGCTGAAATGGCTAAACCTTTACGTGAAAGTTTCATTGATGATAGTATTGATAGTATTAAACGAGCATCACAAAGTGTTATATCAACTAAATCATCAGGTTTAGTTAAAGATTTATTAAATGCTTTTAATAGTGATACTGCACAAGTAAATAGAGATATAAATGAAATTTTAAAATCATTCACTACATTTTTCCAAAATGATATTAATGCTTATGTAACAAAAAAAGAATCTGTGACTGTTGCAACAGGATTGCTTGGTGCTGGTTTAGTAGTGGCTGGATATAAAACATATCGTTTAGTTAAAGGTGTTAATGGTTTCATAGGTAATATGTTTGGTAATGGTATTAAAATGGGTAAAATACCAGCAAGAGGTGGATGGGTAGCAGCAGCTTTGATAGCTACTTATGCTGGATATAACATATATAAAGGTGTTAATAATCAACAAAAACAAATAGCTATTATATTAATTAATATGTATTCTAGTGGCTCAACAATATTTGCTGATGAATGTAAAAAAGCCGGTATAGTATTCCCTAACTATACTATTGATACAACTGTTTTACAGAAATTTATGACACCAACATCCGAATCTGTTTCATCAGAAAAAAATGATATATCAAAACTATTTAAATTCTTTGCTAAAAGAAAAGTTGATAACAAACTAGCTGTTTCATTGATATCACAACATTTAGGTTTGAATAAAATATTGTTTATTGTTGATAAGCCTATGAGTGAGGATTCAAGGGATATAGTCAATTTTTATATCTGTTATGATAACAAATATTATTCAATAGATGGTGAATTTGATAAAGCAGAACTATGTGAGAGAGAGAAATTATCAAAAAGTACATTCAATGATAAAACATTCTTTGGTAATAGTTTTAAAACAAAAGTTGTATTGAAAGAAATGCAACTTAAAGTAAGTCAGCATATATTAAAAGAATTTGAACATATAACTAAAAACGAAAAATAATAAAAAAGGATTCTTTAAACAAAGAATCCTTTTTTTGATTAAATTAAACGCAACTCCATTCCTTGAACAGATAATTACTAATTGATTATGATACAAAGGTAAAAAGAATAATTGATATATCCAAATGATTTTAGTAAAATTATATATACTGTATGAAACATATACAATTATTTGAAAATTATAAAGAAACAAGAATATTACAAATAGTATCAAAAGAAATAATAATGATATTTTTGGAAAATATACAAAATATAAATTATTCTGATGATATGACTATAAATTCATCAGTATCTATTAAACAGAATAAATATAGAATGTTAGATTTGATTGATGATAATATAGATGAAAATAATAAAATGTGGGATTTTTTTTCTTATACAGGATTCACGAATTTAGTTGTATTATTTACTAATAATAGAGATGTTTCTGATGATGCTTTCTATGAATATGCAAAAAATACTATTACTGTATATTTAGAAGATGATTATAGTTTTTTAATAAATAAAAAAGCTGAATATATCAAAAAATATTTTATTGATAAACTTTTATCTAATGTTGTGCATGAATTAACACATGTATATGATTATTTTGTTAGTAAAAAATTATCATTTAAACATTCAAAAGATATTAAGATAAAAAAGCGTATTAAAAAACTTTCCGAAATGGATTATAATGATGAAGTTAAGAAAGAATTTTTTGAAAATTATTATAATTTATCATACGAAGTCAAATCACATTTAAATGAATTGATTTTAGATATATCCAACAATATTGAAAATTTAAAAACTTTTGAAAATATTATTGATTTTTGTAAAACTAAAAGTTTAAAGAAAAGCTTTTATAATGGTTTGAATATATTGAATAAAAAATACGTCACAAAGATATTATATAAATTATTCATATAATATTATAAGTTAATTCTTTTGCTCATAACCACAAATAATTTACTTATATCATCAGCATGTATATACATATAATCTACATGTTCTTTATATTGATTATTATCATATATTAGGTACATAAAGAAATCTGATATATCACTAACTGAATATGAGAATTTTATAAAATCTTCGTGATTTTTATACTCGGTTTCATATTTATGTTTATAATTATTATCATATAATTTTTTAATAATATGTTTGAAATCATCAAGAGATGATAGTTTATATATAGTTATCATATTTTATATCTTGTGCTACAAACATCAAATCCTTTTATTTGTATATTTGTAATAGCGTGTGTTTTAGTGTCTGCATTTAGATATATCACATCAACAACTTTTGTACCAGGATATACTATTTGCATATCACTTAATTGATATTCCAAATCAGCTTTAACTTTATTGATGAAATCTTGATGTGTAGGATATAAATGTGGTGCGTATTCGTAACAGTAACCATCATCATATAATTTCTCACTGATACTTAATAAATCACCAAAAGATTTAAGTTTATATATACTGTTCATATATATCTGTTATTTTTATTAAATATCCATTTGATATATTATCAATACATATTTCATTGATAGTAATCATAATATTAAATATGTATCGATTATTTCCATAACAATAAAATTCTTTTCATTATTATCTGTTCCATCGCCATAACCTACTAATATACGGTTATCGTTATAATTCATATAAGGGTCGCAGAACACATGTATGTTAGATATATCACCACAATGGAATGGTTTACCTGGACTAGTATTTAATGGAACGTGTGTGTTTGATAATAATGTTAATTTACTAGCAATATTAGTATTGGTTACTATATAATCCGGCATATTGTTAGTATCAATCATTATTTGATTTGACATCATTTTACATTTTGATACTAAACCAAGTAACAATGAATCTTGATTTATCCTCACGGTGTTTTGCAAAGTATATGAATCAACATCATAATCAAATATTGATTTTGTTGTATCTGCTACAAATGGTAAATTTTCTCTATTTTTTATACCTAGTATAAAAATATTTTTTAAATCGTGATTATCTAAATTAGTCATATATATTATATCGGAATTATTCTAAAAGTTTTATAATTGTAGAAATGTTTCATCACCTTTTTTTAAATTACAGTATAAACAAGTAAGTTGTAAATTATGATTTCTATTAGAACCTTTGTGTGATACTGGGTGTATATGGTCAACATTCATTGGTGTGTATTTATCGTTGCGTAAACAATAATAGTTGAAATGATAATTATTGTCACCTATTATTTTCTCAATAGATATAAACTCAACTGGTGTTTCACAAATAGAACATTTAGGTTTTTTCTTATTAATAGTATAGTTTTCCATGAAAACTTTATTTCTTTTATTTGTTAGTTTGATTTTATATTTATCGTATTCTGCTATTTTATTTACACCTTCGTGCTTTTTCAAAAAAGCAAATGCGTCATCTATTCGTATATTTTTCATCACAACCGTGTTTGGATTAGTGAATATTCTTTCTGGTTTTTTTAAACCTATTAATTTTTTGATAGAAGAAAAAAAGTTTGGTATATTGTATTTTATTTTAAAAATTTTGGCTTTATTTATTTGTATGCAATTTTCACAAAATGTCTTTTTATGTTTAGTGAAAAATACTATTTCTTGTTTTGTATCTGGGCATACAGTAAAAAGTTTATAATTAGTTATTTTTCCTTTTTTATCTGCTTCATCATATGCTATATATGTTGGTTTTATTTGGCAATCTACACAACATGATATATCACCAGATTTTATTAGTTTATAATACTTGTATTTATTGTATATACTTTTATTATTTATATTTTTTAATTTATATCCCATAGGAAACATTCTTTTTATTATATATAATAAAAAAGGACTTTCCTTATAGATATGTCAGAAAATAATCTTTATAAAAATTTCGTAAATGATATTGTAAATCAGAATAACCATACATATATAGAAACACCAAAATTGATTCCTAATTTACAAAACATTAACGAAGAAAAAAATGCTAATATCCCCATACCTACATTTAATTACACCCACAAAAATAGTGATTATGATTATCATAAAGAGTTTTATGTGGCAAATAAAAGTATGTATGAAGAGATATATATTGAAGAATTTCCATTAAACTTCATGTATAAACCTAATTATCGTATTTTGATAAGACCATGTACTGTTAAAGAGATTCAAGATTATTCTACATACGATAATAATAACCCATTTGAATTTAGAAAAAAATTAGATGATATTTTCCGTGCATGTGTTATATTACTTGATAGTAATGATAATATCATAGATGTTGATAATATTTATGATAATGATAAATACTGGATTATTTTAACTATTAGAGAAAAGACATTCCCTAATGGTAAAAAATTAACAACAAGTGTTAAATATAAAGATATAGAAGATACTATTGAGATATGTCGTGGAACAATGGATATATATCGTAACGAACCTATTATGGAATTTTTTGATGATACGAAAAAATGTTTTGTGTTTGAAACAACATTCGGTGGAGTATTTGAAGTAGCACCACCAACGATAGGTGTAAAAAAGGCATTTGATAATTTCTTGATAGAAGAAACTAAATCAAAAAGCATTGATGCTGGTAAAGATGATATTTTTTATAAAATAGCACCATATTTGATGGTAAATAAAAATCATATTAGTGTTCAAGAACTCCGAGATTTCAAGGAACGATTCCAGACTAAAATAAGTATAGACGAATATACTTTCTTACACGACTTAATATACAACCAACTGAAAATAGGCATCAGGGGGTTAAAAAAAAATAGGGATACCGGTATTATTACAACTACCAGAATTTTACCAAATAACACCAAAGATATTTTCTTTATTTCAGGTGGATTTAACCTTTTTATTAAGAGATAAGATATATCTAATGTCTAAAAATTATGACGAATCTGTGATAGATAAGTATGAGTATTGGAAGTTTATATATCATTTAGACCTTGTTAAAGAAATGTACGCACCACCCAAAACTAATACAAATAGTATCGGTGATATATTTTCTTTAACATAAACAAAACTTTTATTGAGTTTGTGTATATAATAGATATATCACTTTAAATATTTAAATATGTTTACACCATATATCACCGAAACATCCTCAATGAATTTGACCACCATGGATGTGTTTTCAAAATTAATGATGGATAGAATTTTATTCATCGGTCAAGAAATTGATGATGATTTAGCTAGTGTTATTACTGCTCAATTATTATATTTAACATCACCAAAAGTTTTAGAATCTTTACCGCCAGATAGTAGAAAAATTACTATGTATATTAATAGTGGAGGAGGTAGTGTATATTCTGGGAATGCTATTCTTGATGTGATGGACTTCATCAAAGAACAAGGTATTATCATAGATACAGTTAATATAGGGTTAGCAGCATCAATGGCTGCTGTTATACTATCTAATGGTACAAAAGGTCATAGACGTGCCTTAAAACGTGCTAGAACGATGATACACCAACCACTTATTACTGGTATGGGACATTCACAATCTACTGATGTGACTATTACTGCAAGAGAATTAGAGTATATCAAAAAAGAATTAGCTAGTACCTTAGCTGATAATTCTGGTAAAGAATTAGATAAAGTTTTGGCTGATTGTGAAAGAGATTTCTGGATGTCTTCTGTTGAAGCAGTTGATTATGGTATCATAGATTCAATTATAAAAATAGAAAAATAAATATGTTAGTTTACGTAGAATCACATGATACTAATATAGAAGAAGTCATTAAAGATTTATCTTCTACTGTTGGATATTATAATGCAAAAAGTATTGTTGATAACTGGATGAAAGAATACTCATCTTTTTGTTATGAATCAACAACTGGTGAATTGTTATTCACACAAGTTCGTTCACAAGGTTATTGGATGGCACATAGTGGTATTGAAAAATATAAAAAATAATTTTTTTTATGAAAATTAAGGATTTCATAAAAATGTTACAAGAAGCAGACCCAACTGGTGAAGCACACATCAGATTAGCTGGTGGTGTACCAGTTGGTGCTCAACTTAAACCAGGTTATTATGACGGTTATTTTGAATACTTAGATGATGATAATAACTTAGTTTTATCTACTAAATATAATAAAGTTGATATATCATGCGTAGAAAGTTTTGATATTATAGAACAAACTATTAATACTTGTAATACATACAAAGATAGTATTGATGATATGTGGATGAAAGTTAAAGCTAAATTCAAATGTGAATTACACTACACAGATAGTTTCGACAACTATATGTTAACTGTTAAAAAAGAATTTGATGAATGGGTGATATATCAAATGAAATCTGACCAGGAATATTTAAATACTGTTATTGAAAATTATCGTAATGGTAGTAGATATTATAGAAAAAAAGATTTTAAAAATTTTTACGATGGTTGGATATTTAAAGGTGATATATCACTTATAGCTAACTATGCTACAACGAATCCAATACTTAATAGTGGTCGATTTGAAGAAATAGAAATAGATAATGAAACATATCAATATGTTTTGAAAGAAATATTTTGATATATCAAGTATTATACTTAAATTTGTTTACCACAGTTGATACTAATGCTAATATGAAAGATATACTATCAAATTTCTTTAAAAGAAATAAAAATCACGAAGATTTAACAAATAAAAATATTGTTAAAGTTAATAGCAATGATATATATAACAATTCTGTTGCAGTTGAAAATTATAATGGTGTTCTTCAATTTATATGCGATGATGTTAAACGAAGTATTAAACTCACAACATATTTAAAAGAAGAATTGACACAAATATTTGGAGAACATAATGCAAGATTTAAAGGTGAGTTTTTTTATTATGTTTGGATTGTTGAGTTTGAAGGTGAAATATTTCAGGTTTTTACTGCTAATGGTAAAGGTACTCAATTTTCAATTGTTGGAAAATATGAAGATGATAAATCAAAAGTGTGTATAAATTTTTTAAGAAAAATGATAAAATTATTAGATGGTGTTGAAAATTTTTAAAAAGTTTTCTCACAAATGTCAATTAGTGGAGAAATTGTATATGGTGAATATTATCATCAATATGAAGATTCTGAACCAGATTATTATGGACATACTTGGGTTGTAGTTGGAGATTATATTATTGATGCAAGTAGAGAACAGTTTGATAGTAATGAATATGTTGTTAATATTGACGATGAAGATGCTGCTAATTATGATATGAGTAAAGTAGTTTCAAAATTTTAAATGTGCGTTGGGAAAATTCTTTTTGTTTTTCATAACAAATGTTAAATCGAAGAACTGAACTAAGGCATGGAGCATAACGAAAAAGTATTGCCGAAGGTGGGGCATTAAAGCACCAAAGTTAAATTGAAAAACAAATGTTTAATATGAGTACAAAAGTTAAATTAAAAAACGTCAGCCCCACTTTTGGCAATACGGTGTTACCTGCCGTTTTTTCTTCGGTTGAGGAAGCAGTTAGTCTGTTGAAATTAGATAAAAGGCATAAATGGGAAGAATTTTGTGGTGAGTTGGTTTACCCACATAAGTACAGTTATGCTTGTTCAGGTTGTACAGAAACAAGGGAAATGCAATCCACACCTGAACGTGGGAGTGGCTGTCACGAATGTGGGTATAAAGGAAGGGTTAGGAATGTAGTTCCTGTTCCTGCATTTATGCCTGATGGTTCAATCGTTAAGGTCGTTCCTCAAAATGGCAGGTAACGGGTTGCAGATTGGCGGTCGTTTTAATGCCGCCAATGTGCTGTTAGCAGATAGTTAAAAACAGACATAAACGAAATAATATGAAAATTTGGAATACAAAAATTAGAGAAATAGAAGTTGATGGATTTAAAGTTGAAGTCCACAATTTTGGTTATGCTTCATTTTATTACCCATCATTTAATGGTAATGCTGAATTTGAAGTAAGCAGTAAAGGGTTCAAAAAACTAAGGCATTATTTAAGAACGGTTAAATGGGCGCAATCTCATTTGTCTGTTTTTAATTTCTGCTAACGAACAAGGCTTTGCGAAGTGTGGGAAATCGGAGAACATCTGCTCAACCAAACACAAAAGTAAAATAGTAGTACAGGTGATTAAGTTAATACTACTGCCCACATTTTGCAAAACCTATGTTATATGATAGTTTGGCTTGAACACGAGGGTAGTGTACTAGCATTCCGACAGAGTTCGGCTCTGGTGTTAGATGTAAAGGGTTCGAGTCCCTTCAAGCCAAATTTCATATAACGGTTGGGTGTATGAGAAGGTTTGCTTAGATGAACTTTCAAATTACCACTACCGTTAATAGCAAACTTTCTTATACACCTTGTTATGTACAGGTGCGGTAAATTTTAGACAAAACTTAATTAGAACCACAGACAAAAACAAAAAGAATTTTGGGTGGAAATTTTAAATCTTAATATTTATATATAAAAGAAAACAATGAATGATTTGAGAAAGTTTATAGCAACCACCATAAGAGAATATTTGAATGAGAATATAAATAGAAGTGGTATTAAAGAAATAACATTAAACGATGCTGTAAAGTTATCACAATTAAGTGATGTAAAAGATGTTGGTGAGTGGTTAAATAAACCAATTGAGGAAATTAAATATTATTATAAGGAAGAACCAATATCAATGTTTAATGACACTATTGAAGAAATGGAAAGTACCTATGATGAATTTGTTGATGAACGTGATAGAACCGAATATATTGTTGACTTATTAGAAAAAGGAAATAAACCAATGGCGTTATTCATAGAATTGAATGATAAAGATAATTTTATAATGGAAGGAAGACATAGAATTGTAGCGTTTAGTTGGTTTGGATTAGATAAAGTTCCAGTTGTTTATGTTGAATAAATTTTGTATATTTGTGCGTTGGGGAAATTCTTTTTGTTTTCTTAACTGAACTTAATTAGAATCATCAATGTAGCACTTGTACATAACGGTTTGGGTATATGTGTTGTACGCCCAACCACAAAGTTTTAAATTAAGTACGACACTTCATTGCGTATAACATATATACATTGTTATGTGCTGTTATTTTATTAAAATGGAAAAATTACTAAAAAAAATTAAAACAAAAGATGATTTTGATAGGTTCAGCAAAATACTTTCTGAAAGAATGAAAGAAAATAAACCTATATCTGATAAACCAATGATTGACGGAATGGTTATAGGATTTATACTCACTACAAATTTTGCTATTGATTTGTTTTTACAAAATGACATGGGTAGAGTTTTAGATGGAACAATTCAAAAACTTGAACAAATGGTAATTTGGTGTACAAACAATGAGGATGAGCTATGCAGTCTTTTATAATAGCACATAACTATTA
>JACCDH010630167.1_pt1 | contig 16108 bp, 14 predicted proteins | sample 7442481 | NCBI WGS metagenome assembly JACCDH01 (sample SAMN15323433, study PRJNA562643) | freshwater metagenome | isolation source: river surface water | place: USA:Blue River Watershed | collected 2017-08-15
AAATCATCATTCCATCTCACTTCTTCTATTTTTTTATTTAATTCTTTGACCATATTATATATTTCTAATGTTTCATAAAAATTTTTATTTTGAGGTCTTAAATTTATTATTTTTGTTAATAGATTTTTTATATTTTCCTTTTCTTCATATTGATGAAAAAAATATTCTTTATTTAATATATTACTTTCATAAAATAACTTTAAAATTTTAAATATAAATACCAAATCTTTTAATATATTTTTGAAAAAATAAGATTTGGAAAAATTATTATCTTCTTCAAATTGTTTTGTATGTTTTAATTGTTTTTTAAAATTTTTAATTTTTTCAAATAATACTTGTTTTATATTATCCTGTGTCTCTGGAAAATAATTAAATATCCATTTTAATGTTTCCTTTTTAACATTTTCCAAAAAATAATTTAGATAATATTCATTTGTCATTTCATATATTATTATTTTTTTTAATTTATTATGATCAATCTTTTCATAGATTTTATTATAAAAATTTAAACAATAATTACTTTCAAATGGTCTACAATTATAACATCTATCTCCATTTGAAAATTTAATAACTAAATTATATGAACTTGAATCAGAAAAATAATTCGAATCGCCATCAAATGTTGGTAGTACACTTAAATCAAATCCTTCTTCAAAATATAATACATCATATAACATATCTATAAAACCATTTCTATTTATGTTTTGAACTGTAAAACTTGAATAATCTATTGAAAATCCATTTGACATTAAATATTTATATTCTTTATATGTTAAATATTGCATAAAATCAAAGGTTATTAATTTATTTTCCGTATTTTTAATATATTTATCAACTTCTTTCAAAAAAATAGGATCCTCAAATCCTGAATTTGGATTTTCATAGGTATATTTATTTAAACAATAAAATCTTTGTTTTGTTATATTATTATTATGATTTTCACGATTTTGAATATAATCCAAAAAATCAAATTTGATTTTTAAAGTTTTCTGAAAATAATCAAACCATTCTAATCTATGTTTTACACGGTATTCTTCTTTATAAAAATCTTTATTTTTTCTTTTTAAAAATCCTAATGAATACCGGATATTTTCATTTAATGTTTTTTGTTCATCTTCAGGAAAATGTTCTTTGAACATTGTATAATCACCAGGTGGTATAAATAAATCAATACTAAAAGAATTATTTTTATGAAAACCTAATTGCCAAAACATATATTTATATTTTTCATAATTAAATATAAGTTTTTCAACATTTTTTATATATCTATCTTCTCCAAATAAACTAAAAAAATCATTTATATCTTCTAAAGTATGTTTTTCTAATCCATATACTTCCATTTTAGGTATCTTTTGATTTAATTTTAATACATGACCTTCTGGAAGATTTTTATAATAATACATTCCTAATAGTGGTGTTAAATGTCCCGGATATGTAAAAGTTAATTCAAAATTGTATCTTTTATAAGTATATTGAATCTCTAAAGGTTCATATTTATAACTATGATAATAATTATATTTATAATATTCAACCATCTTCTTTCTATTTTATTTTATCAATCTTTTTTTAAGTCAAAACAAAATATCATACTTAAAGAAAATTTGTATTTAATCAACTTCTATCTATATTTTCATTTTCAAAAATATCTATAATTATTGTTTTACCATTTTCATCAACTTTAAATGATACACCATCTTCTTCATCTTCACCAAATTCAGAAAAATATATTTTAGAAGATTCGTTTAATTTTGATATATCAAAATCTTCAACTTCCATTTTTACAAGTGTCATTTTTTTTGCATTCTTTTTTATATCTAATATTTTTACTTTAAAATATGATTTTGTTATATCTTTTGCTTTATATCTCTTTTTGAATTTTTCTAAATTATATTTAAACGTTTTATTTATATCTAATTTATGTTGTTCACAACTTTTACTTACAAAAGGTCGTTCATTTTGATCATATGTACAACTTGTATAAATACATCCGCATTTTAATTCATTTTCATATATTCCCATTTTGATACTTTGTTTATTTATTTTATATTTATTTAATATTTTTTTTAAGTTCTAATAAAAATAAATTATTATTTTTTTATCTAAGTACATGTCTTATTGAACTTTCATATTTTGGTCTTATTTTATCTTTTGATACTAAATTTATTAATGGTAAATAAACAAATAAACATCCTGATATAATATATAATTTATCTTTAAATGATTGATTATTAATTTTATATATCAAATACTTCATTTTTTTTGTAAATAATTATTTTTATTATATAATTTTTTTAAATTCAAATTTATACTTTTTTTGAGAATAATTATTTTAAGTTCATTTTTCTATTTAAAATAATTTTGATATATTTATTTACAATCATATCACTCAAAAATGAGTAAAAAGAATAAATTTGAAAATGAAGATGATTCAAGTTTTTCGAAGAAAAACTTTCGTCTTTCTGCAGAATCAAACGATTCTGCCAAGAAAGATATAGCAATGTATATATTTATCAATAATGATTTACATATGGAAAAAGGTAAAATAGCTGGTCAATGTTCTCATGCTACTCAACATATTATTGAAGAGATTATTTTTCAACATTATAATTGCAAAAAAGAAGAATCCTTACAAATTAAAGATGATTATATTAATTGGAAAAAACATCATGGTTCTGCTAAAATTGTTTTGAAAGCTACTCAAAGTGACTTAGAAGAATTAATGAATTTACCGAATTCAACTTATGTTAGAGATGCAGGTAAAACACAAATTGCACCTAATAGTTTAACATGTGTTGCATTTTATCCTTGTAAAAAATCTGAATTAATTCATATAACACAAAAATATAAATTGCTTTAACTAAATATAAAATAATTTAAAAAAAAATTTATAATAATATATATATATTAATATGACATCTAAAAAACTAAAAAAAGAATTTATGGATTGTATTCATAATGATGAATTAAATGTATTAATTGATTTATTATTAAAAAATCCAAGTTTTGAGTTAGAATTTTTATCTAACGAACAAACACAAGAAAACAATAATAATTTTCAAGGAATTATTTATTTTTGTATAAAATATCAATCTTTAAATTGTTTTCGATATTTTTTAAGTAGAATGAATATAGAACAATTAAAAAATTCTTCTAAAGACATTATCTCATCTTATCATAAAAATGAAAATTTTACAAATGAATTTATTATGATTTGTAATATTAAATCAAACGAATTAAATGATTATGTATTAATGTCTAATATTATTTATAATATTATTCAATTTATTATACCTGTTGAAAAAGTGTCTAAGATGTTAGAAGACAAAAATATTAAAAATTCATTTATCTATTATTTAGAAAACGATAATAATTTCAAAAATTTATTTGAACTTTCTATTGCTCAAAATAATATACAATGGTTTAAATTTTTCTATGATTTTTATAAAACAAATAATTTAAGTTTTGTTAATATTTATATTTTATCAATGATTTATAGTTATGATATCAGACGAAAAATAAAGATTCTTAATATTTTAGATGATTTTGATTTAAATCAAAAAGTTCGATTTTTTAATTATAGATCTAAATTTAAACCTGAATCTGAATTTGAATATTCTTTATATTTTTTTGCTATTATTGTTGGTATTTTTAATAAAAAAACATTCCCTAAATTAGATTATTTTACAAATAACATTTTTGAAAATGAATTTATAAATATGATAAATGATAATTCTGATGCATTTCGTTTTGATAATAATATATTTGAAAATATTATTCGTTTACAATATAGTACTCATTTTTTTGAATTATTTTATATTAATGATAAAATGGATTTTGAAGAAAAAATAAAAACACTTTTACCTTATTTAACTCCTAATATATGTGATTTTCTTGAAAACTATGTAAAAAAATGTTTTCAAAATATATCAAAAAAAACAACTGATAGCGACACAACTTATCAAACTATTTTACAAAAAAATATTGATTCAATCAATATTATTAGAAATAAAAATAATAAATAATTTTATATACTTGTTTTTTTTAATCTATTTAATTTATTTTTTACCAATCTCAATTTATTTAATTCATTATTAAATAATTTTTTATTTATTGTATTCGTCTTCCATCTTTGATCATTTTTTAATATAAATAAATCTGGTCTTTCTTCTAATAATTTAGAATTAAAATATTCTATAGCATCTCCAAAATTCCAATATATAACTTTATAATTTTCTATTGTTGCTTTTGAAATAAAATTAATATCTCCTTCTATTTGTGCATAACAACTTAATGGTCTATCCTGTGTAGTTAATATACGATGTTTTACATAAATATCATTAGGTGATGTACGAAATTGATTTTCTAATGAACAGTTATATTTTGCTTCCAATGCTTGTAATTTATCTCCTAAAATTTTAAATCTTAATATAAATCGTGTTATTTCAAATAAATCATATTTAACTTTAAATAATAACCTTATTAGTTTACCATAAACTTTAAAATATTTTAATTCTTTTTCTTTTTTTGTTGATTCAAGAGGTTTTAAATTAAATATCGGTATAATTTCATTATTAATTTTACCTAACATCAAATTAGTTCCTGATTTATTAACTAAATTTTTATAAAAACCTTCTAATATTATTCGTATAACATCATTTATTAAATTTACTTGATTAAATATTTTATTTACTGGTATCTTTAATATTAAATGAGGTCTTGAATCACTATCATCTTTTTCATAATCATAAATATTTTTACCATTTACTACTTCAACTGTATTTATTTTATCTAAATCTATTTGTGTCATAGTTAAAGGTATTATTTTTATTTTTATATTTATTAATCTATTATGAGTAAATGGTCTTATAATATGATTTTCATTACCTGGTAAAGCATTTGGTAAATCTTCTATTCTTCTTGAATCAAATGAAAATTCTAATTTTACATCATCTTTTTGTAAATCACCAAAAACTTCTATATACAATTTTTTATATAAATCTTTATTAAATAATTGAACATGATATCCTTTACCTGGTCCTGGATCTGTCTCCATGGCCCATGATGAATAACTTAAAGAACCATAATTTATTTTTTCAGGATCATTTTCTAAATTATTTTCATAATTTTCATTTTCTTCATTTTCATTATTACTATTATTCACTGATAATGATGATGATGATGGTGATAATACAGGGGTTGTTACTGGTACTGATACAGGTGTTGATATTGGTGTTGATATTGGTGATGTTAATACTGTTAAAACAGGTACTGAGTGGTTAATTGAGTATTTTACTTTATTTTTTAATTGTTCTAATTTATCAATTTCATTTAATTCCGATATTATTATATTTAATTTTTTCATAGTTTCTTCCAATTTTTGAACTTCTTTATTCTTTGTATTAACATTTAAAACTTTTTGGTTTAATTCATTAACATTAGATATCAATTTATCTATTTGTCCATTTAATTCTGTTTTTTCTTTGTTTTTCCATTTTTTTATATTTGCAGTTGTTGGGAAATTTAAACCACTTAAATTTTTTAATTCAGATTCTTTTATTTTTATTTTATTATTTTGAACAATTGAAGATTTTAATATATAATATACTTTTACTTTGTCTTTTATCTTTTTTTTTTTATTTTCAAATAATTTATTTGTTCCCGATAATTTATTGTATTTCTCTTTTTTTAGTATTTCTAATCCAAAATTTAATATGATTGAAAATCCGTTTGCGTCATTTATTAAAATATCATATCTTCCTAATACATTATACATTAGCTCTTTAAAATATGTTAAATAATCTTCATTACCTGATTCTTTTAAACTTTGATAAGAAAAATATTCTATATTTTTTCCTATTATGTTTTTAGCCATTATATATCTAAGTAATGTTTCTTCAAAATTTCCTTTTGCATAATTTCTATTTTTCATCTTAAAATTTTTGTAAAAATTATCTTTTGTTATCCCTCTCATGCTTGATGTTTTTAAATTCTTTTTTGTTTTATCTTTTTCTTGTTTACTATTAAATTTTTTTAAATAACTTCTTTTCTCAGGAAAATTTAAACACAAAGTTTCTTTTTTTAATTTTGTCTTATTTAAACCCAGATTTTCTATTAAACTTTTTTCACTCATTATTTTTATTTTATTTAACTCCTCTTTTTTTGAATCATGTAAAACTGATTGCTGTATAAAAGTTGATAAATGTTCTATTCTTTTTTTCTTTTTTGTTGTTGATACTGGTGTTGATACTGGTGTTGATACTGGTGTTGATACTGGTGTTGATACTGGTGTTGATACTGGGGTTGATACTGGGGTTGATACTGGAGTTGATACAGGAGTTGATACTGCTCTTAATGGTGAAGATTTTAATACTTTTTTTTTTACAGGTGGAAAAGATATTACAGTAGCAGTTGCGACACCTTTGGGTGATATTGTTGTTTGTACTGTTCCTTTACTTTTTGCACGTGGTGTTGATGGAATAGATGATAAAATTGGTGTGATTGTTCCAACTGGTAAATGTGTTGGAGGTGTTGTAGGATCTTTTAAAAAATTATGTGCTGTGTTTAAAAATTGACGTGTGTTTTCTATTTTTTCTCTTTCTTCAATTGATAAATCACCACCTTCTAAATTAGATTGATTTGAAAATAATCTTCTTCTTAATACATTTTCATTAATATTTTCATTAGAATTTTTATTATTAATTTCAATAAATTCAACATTTCCTGAATTTTCAAATTCATTTACTTCTAAAAAATTATAAATTTTTTCAAATATTTCTATTTTATTTGTGAAAAAAGGATTTTGTTCCAATTCAAAACCATTTTCAAATAAAAATACTAATATTTTTTCTTTTTCATCTCTTTCTTTTTCTTCCATTTCTGTTTCCTCATCTTTTAATTCTTCAAATAAATCACCATATCCAAATATTTCAAGTTCCATAAAACTAAATGGTAAAGGTTCATATAATATATTATTATTTTCATTTATTTTCACAAAACAATATTGTTCTGTAAAAATATTTAAAAATTGATTCCATAATAAATTAAAATTTACTTGAAAATTTAGTTTTCTTAAAATTGAATCACTTGATAAACGAATTAAAATATTTTTAAATATTTCATTACTATTTCTATTTTTATTTATATCAAATATATAATTTTTTAAATAAGTAAATAAATCCATTGTTGTAGATTGTTCAGAGTTAACAAAATAATTATTTTCTTTTTTTTTGTTTGTCGAAGTTATTATTTCTAATGCATTATTAATATTTTTTTTTCCATTAATTCTAACAATTTGACTATTTCTAGATCTAACATTTCTACCTCCTTTTTTCATCTCTTTATTTTAATATCATATATTTTTTTTATAATATATATTTTTTGGGATAATTTATAAAAATAAACATTGTTTATTTTTTTATAAATCATATTACTATGGCCTCCGCATTACTCAGAACCAAACGCTGCCGCTTATGGTTCTTCGTTAATGCTCCGGGCAGCGAAAATCGCAATTTTCGCTTTTATTGCTATTTATATTTTGTTTTTACATATAACTCTTGCTATTTTTATTTAGAATAGAATGTTATTTAAATAAATTTATATTTAAATAATTAATTATTTTATAAAAAAATATTATTATTTGTAAATATTATTATTTGTAAATATTAGAATTTATTAAATGAACGGAGGTTATTATACAACTGAAAAAATATATAAATTTAAAAATAATCCCGATAATGATTTCAAAATTATTTATCATGTATTCGAAAATATACCTTTTTTTTATGAAAATAATGTAGATGAAAAATTAAAAAAAAATATTAACAATCAAATGAATAAAATAAATATAAACTTAAATTATTATTATTCTTTATTTAAAACACCCGGTTTAATAAAAAGTTTATTAATAAGAGAAAATATCGAAGATGAATATGATGTTATTATTTTTATGCAATTTAAATTTTTAAATAAAGATGAAGAAACTATTCTTGGACATATGAGATTTAATATTGATTTAGAACAAATTACTTTGATTAAAAGAAATTTTGTTTTAAATAGTAAAAGAAATATTGAATTCACTTCTAAACATCTTAATAAAGGTTATTATATTCCTACTTATGTTCATAGTGTTGAAAGCTATACTTCATTACAAATGGAAAATGGCTTTAATAATAATAATAGAAAATTTAATGCTATTGATGCTTATAATATTATTAAAAACAGATTAAAACGTTTTTCCTTTGGAAAAAGTATTTGGAATTTTTTTAATTTTTATTTAGGAAAATTTAGAAGAGATTTAATTGATGTATCTTCTAATAAACTTAATCCTATTTATTTTTTTGTTTTTAATACTACTGCTGATTTCGCTTTTACTTATCATATTCGTAACAGAATGAAAATGATGTACTCACAATTATTTGATTTTTTGAAAAAACAAAATAAATTTTTTTTAGGAGTGTCCAGTGAAGAAGAACTTTTAGAAAAAAATAAAACCAATATTTTTAATTTACTAAATGCATTAAGTACTGAAGAAGAAGAAAATCAAGAAGAAGAAAAAAATAGTGCTGGTGCTGCTACCGAAAATGGTTCTAAATCAGAAAGAAAAAGAATTTTTAATTCTAAATATAACACTCTTAAAAAAATCCGCACTACAAACAACCGATCTGGAGAAAATAATAGATTAACTGAAAATAATGAACCTAATAATATTACTAATAATTCTAATAATTTAAATCAAAATCAGAATCGTATCAGATTAATGAATAATCCTAATAATCCTAATTCATTAAAAGCATTAATTAGATATTATGATAATCATTTTAATTCATTAAATATTAAACCTCCTCAATATATTCCTTTATATAAAGATTTACCACAACTTAATAATCAAATTATTAATGAATTATATAAAATTAAAATCTCAAATAATAATCCATTTGCTATAACACCTTACTCAAAATATTTTAATTTAATTTTATATGAAATTATTTAATTTTTTATCTAATTATTTTTTTTCCTGCACCGAGTCCGAGAAGCGGAGCGTCCCGAAGCATCTTTAGATGCTGAGTGGTTGAGGATTTTTTTATTATAATTTGAACGGTAGTGATAAATTATAATCAAAAAACTTTAGCGAGGCGTTAGCAGTGAAGAAGGAAAAAAAGTCTATTTTTGGAGAAAACAATAAATTGATAAATTTATTCGTTTTGTAAAAAAATAAGTGAACGTAGTTCATTTTTCCTTCTGAATCTGTGCTCTGTGTTATTTATAAATTTTTATTGTCTCGTTAGAGACATCAATAATTTTATTTTTTTATTTAATTATATCCAACTGAATTCAATGCCTCATCAATACTTTGACCTGCATCTAAACATCTTTGAAGCATCTTTGGATTTTTTGCTTCCATAACTACTTCATTCTGAACTTCATTCTTTTTTTTATAGATTTCATAACCTTCTAATTGATTATTTAAATAATCTAAAATATCTTCTAATGTGTATTCAATCAAATCATCTTCTCTAATAAATGAAAATTTACTCGATGTTTTCAAATTCTTTAAAAATCTTCTCTGTTTTGATATTTTTAATTTTCTTCTTATCTCATCTGTTATTATTATTTTTTCAACCATTTCCTCTCTTCCATCAGGATGTTTTACAAAAGTATTTCTTTTTGCTTTTGCTACATATATTTCTGAACAATCTGTTTCCAAATAATAATGTTGAATTACTGAATCATCAAAATTAAATATTATCGGATAATCTTCTTTTACATAATCTACACCATAATCAATATGTTTTTTACCACTATGATTTATCCAAAATTCACCTGGTTCTTCTAACATTTTTTCAATAATTTCTTTAATCGGTTTTACACCTTTTGAACCCAATCGAAGATTGGATTAATTTGTCGAAGACAAATTAACATTTAAAATGCCGACTCGGATGTAAAAACAATAGTTTTCGATGGTGGTATGTTTTTCTCATTCTCTCCACTTCCTAATGAGTCATCCACATTAATTATTTGTTTTTCTTCTTTACTTCGACAAAAACATGTCTTCCTTGTTTTATGAAATATATATTCAATTGACAAGTTTAGCATATTTTTACATGCGTTTAAATCACGATTTACAAATACCACATTTTTGCTTTCTGAGCCATGGCATTTGCAATTCTTACATATCAATAAACGATGTAATTCGATTGTTTTATTCTCTTTATCTTTTACTTTGTAATTTTCTAATTCATGATTACACTGATTACATAATTTTGAAGTTTTAAATTCATCTATTAGTAAAACTTCGAAATGTTTTTGAATCAGTCTTCTCAATCCGATTCCTTTCGTTGGCATTATATATTTCATTTGTTTTGTATTTGACCAGTTTCCATAAGTAATTAATATATCTTTACTTTTTCCAAAGGTCTCCTCAATACGATTCATAAAATGATCTTCACTTTTTCGTCTATAAATCCAAACTCTCCAATTAAATTTCCTAAATTTAATATCTTCATAAAATTCTCGAATTGTATCATTTAACTTTGTTTTTTCGTTAATATATTCTTTAAATTTTTCATAATTTACAGTTTTACAATTGAAATTAGATAATTTTGTCTCTTCTTCAATAATGTAATTTTTCTCTTTCTCAAAATGCATAATATGATTATATTTTTTCCGGTATGATTCTATTTTTCTTTGTGATGCTGTATATCTTAATTTATTACCTTTATTATCCAACATATAAACTAAATTCTGCTTTCCTGGATCAACTGATACGATATTCCTTTTTTTACATAATTCTAATTCTTCATCTTCCAAATCATTAATATATAAATCATCCTTTTCGTAAAAATCACTCTCTTCTTTCTTCTTAGAACCTATCTTTTGAAAACATATAGAAAGTCCAATCCCATCAGTTTCAAAAGTTTTAAATTCATAATATTTCATTTTCAAAACCTTTTTATTTAAGTCAAAAATTTTACCTAAAATTTTATCTTTATTTTCTTTCATACTTGAATTTAAGTCACTTTCACCTTCTTCTTTAAAAATAGATAAAATAGCACATGTATCAAGACGAATATAATTAGGGACTAATGTATTTCTAAGTGATACTGGTTGAAATAGTTTAGTTTTTAATTTCTGTCTCTCTTTTTCTGTTAAATCAATTCTTTCGTCTATTTTGTTATTCAATTCTTCAATTTTTTGATTCATTTTTATCGTATAATTTATATACTTTGATGGATTTATTTTTACATCATAACCATAACACTTTTCAAATTCTTTAGGTAAATAAGTATTAATAAATTCATTTGACCATTCTTTAAATTTTTCAGGGATTTCATCAAGTTTATTTGATAAGATTGAATTTTTAACTTTATTCCATTCTTTAAATGCTTCTTTATCTTTTTTATTAGTAATAGGAAAAGGATTTACAATATTCATAAATCTTCGAATTCTTGTAATAAAATGTTCTTTCCAGTTATTATTTAAAGCCGTTTCAATTTGAATCGCTAAATATGGAGTTATATAAGTCATATTTTTTAATTCAAATTTTTCTTTACCTCCCATTAAATCTTTAAATTCATTTTCATAAAACCATTCTAAATCTTTTTGTAAATCTTCATTTTTAGCTTTTCTTCCTTTATTATCTCTTTTTCCACAAGCTCTTATAAAGTATAAAATATTATCTTTATTGAAAATAGGTAATTCCTTATTATTATAGAAGCAGTAAAGAATGTATAATCTTATAAATTGATAAGTCTTTATAACAATATCATTACATTTACAAACTAAATCATTAATAACAATAAAATTTTTATCATAATCCTTTAATACTGATTTTAATGAGGTCTTAACAGTAATAAAATCGCCTTTTTGATACTTAGTATAAAGAGGTTTTCTTTCTTTTTCCTTTTTCTTTCTTTTCATTTTCTCTAATTTATAGATTCGATTTTTCTTTAAGTTGAAAATATTTTAAATAATAAATAAATGAATTTTTAAATATGAATTATTTTTCTTATATAATATTTAAATTATTATTTTGAACTTAAAAAATATATTATATAAATATAAAAATGGAAGAAAAAGAATTTAAATATGTATGTGAAAAGTGTGATTTTCATTGTGATATAAAATCAAGATGGGAAAAACATATTATAACAGAATTACATATAACAGGTAAAAAGAAGATTCGTTCAGATTTCAAAGAAGAGAAAAAATGTACTCATTGTGAATATACAACACGAAAGAATGTTTCACTAAAACAGCATTATTTAAATAATCATGGAACAATAGAAGAAAGAAAAAAAGAATTTAAATATTATTGTGATAATTGTGATTTTGGAACATTTATAAAAGAGATTTTAACAAAACATAAAGAATCTATAAAACATAAATATTTAGAATCAATAAATATTTAAAATCAATAAATATTTAAAATACTAAAAAAGTCGGCGTTTTAAATGTTAATTTGTCTTCGACAAATTAATCCAATCTTCGATTGGGTTCAAAAGGTGTAAATCAAAGTTATTTTCAATTAAATTATTTTCTTGTAAATATCTTATATAATCATCTTGAAAACCATAATCATGCAATATAAATAATTCCATATTAATTATCATTGATAATATATACATTGGGAAAAACATTTGATGAAATCTTAATTTTGATTTAAATATTATCTTTTTACTTCTCATCAAAGAATAAAATAATTCTTGATCTCTGAAAAAAGTATCATTATCCTCATCTGATTCTACTAAACGATAACCAAATGTTATTTCTTCTTTTTTTTCAAATTCTATAGCTGCTTCAATTACTTTTTTGAATAATTGTACTACTAAAATATGTAGTTCTAATTTATGTTCTTCTGTTGTTATATCCATTTTTATTAATTATTTATTTATATTTATTTTATATCATTTTATATCATTTTATAAATTTATTTTTATTCATTTTTTTATGAATAAAATATTAAAGATTAAATAAGAGTCTCATTAACCATCTCTGCATCCATGAATAATCCATCTACGTATAATATAGGCATTGAATCGATTACTGGTTCATACATTCTCTTCATTAGTGGTCCATTTGATACAAATGTATCCTCTGTAGTGACAATACCACCATAATTATAGTATACGTTAAACTCATAAAAATTCTCTGTCTGGTTTGCTATATTCAAAGATGTATCAATTACAATCTTCTTCAAATGAACCTTGAATGGTTTCATATCACGTCCATAAAGTGTTACAATCATTTCTAACTTTGTTGTTACATTATCAATTACACTTAGAATCTTACCACCATCCGCAAAAATGATAGTCTCAGTCATAGTAAAGGTATCATCATCACGATTTCCATGATAATGCTTCACGCAAATCGTGTTATCTGTGCGAATTGTATACTCTGTGCGAAGTTCCATTTTTGTTATTCTGCTCAAATAATTTTATAATTAATCTAATTCAAAAATATGTTTTTAATATATTTTTATCAAATTTTTTTATTAAATACGTTAAAATCCTATTGATTCTAATGCTTCATCTATTGATAAACCATTATCTAATAGTTTTTGAACCATTTTCGGACTTTTAACTTCTGAATCCAATTCTTTGTTTAGGTCTTTAAGGTTATCTAAAGAATGATATATATTGATTTGTTCATTTAAATATTCTAATATATCTTCTAAAGTATATTCAATAATATTTTTTTTACAAAAATAAAATTTGGTATTTTCTTTTTTGAGAGCAAAATACTTCTTTTCACCATTCGGCGCTTTGTTTTTTTCTAATTCTTCAACAACTAATTTAATTAATTCTCCTGTATCCTTATTTATATATCTATTTTTTCTTACATAACGTTCGTCTTCGTAAAAATATCTGTGAATAAATGATTCATCAAAATCAAAAATTAAATTTTCTGGAATATGTGTTGTATATTCTTTTCTATTTTTACTACATCCACTATGATTTATCCAAAAATCACCTTCCTCTTGTAGCATTCTATTTAAACATATTATATCATCATAATAATTTATACCATCTTCAAGTAATTGATTGTCTTCTAAATAATCCGTATAATTTTCAATTAATACACATGGATCTATATCTAAAATATCATGATTTATTATTCTTGATAAAATAAACATCGGAAAATAAATTTGATGATATTGTAAATTTGATTTTAAAACAATACTTCTTTCATTCATTAAATTCATGAATTTTTTATCATAGCCAAAATATAAATCATTATCTGTCGAATTCGATGCTATGTATCCAAATGTTTGGTTGTTCATTTTTTCCAACTCAATCGCCGATTCAATCACCTTTTTAAATAATTTTACATATCTAAAATGTATTTCAATCTCTTTGCTATGTTTTATCGTCTCCATTGTTTTTTATTAATTTATTTATCTATAAATTAATATTTAAATTATAAAAATAATATTATTCATTTTTATTATTTTTTTACTTACGTTTAAAATATTGATATTCAAAAAATTTGATTAAAATACTCTAAAATAATTTGTTTATATAGATATATTAATTATATTCTGCGATTTAGAATACTAAAAAATGGACGTAAATCTACCAACCGAAGACTTGGAATCCGTATTTAAACATATTCATAATGGTGTTCGCGATTCTTCAGATTTTATGAACAACATTATATCTAAAAGCAAAAAATGCACTCAAAAAGCATTTGATAACGTACCTTTCATGTTTTTTTCACATATTTTATATGTTAAAATTTACGAAATTCTTAAAATGATTAAAAATTTTGAACATTATACTGTTGCTGATTTTTATTTAATTAACTTTTATCCTGTGGTTTATTGCCATAAATTTGAAGATAATATCGAAATTAAAAGTTTTATCGATTTAAAGTTATATGTGGTACATGTTATATATCATGTTCTTCTTGAATTTATTGATTTTATGAAAATTATGTACGCCGATAATTATGATTATCAGCATTCTTTTACTGCTGAATTTTTAGAATCTATGTCCGATGAAAAATTTGCTCGAAATATCGTTGATACCATTTCTTTTATGGAATATGATTTTGATGGATTTGATGGTGTTTCTTTTCATGATATTATTGTGTGTATTGAAAAACAAAAAAAACCTAAAAGAGATATTTATTTGGTTTTTACTAAAATTAGTAATATTATTAACACTGTGCAAAATTTAGATACATATCTTATGGATATTTTAATGAAAATCAGATATCCTCAACATAATAATTCTATTAGTGTTGTGCTTTCTAGACTTCAAATTGAAGAGGCTTAAAATGCTTAATTAAAATTTATAATAAAAAATTTACAGCTATTTTTGTCTGAAATAAAAAATATATCTATTTATTTAGTCATAAATCTTTAAAAATGAGTCTTCCGTCGTGTGGTAAACCGTCTTCTGACATTGGTCGAGATTATAGAGAACGATGTGAAGAGCAGATCTCTCGAGGATCAATTCCTGATCCTAATGGGTTCAAAACTTGCTCCAACAGAGCAGGTGGTTCATGGAACATCGCACCTCAACATGGACGATATGTCATTACCATGTTGGGGACTTGTTGCACTGATTGCAAACAGTTCCTTGATGGTATCGCATTACGGGTCAATAGTGCGATTACTCGAGGTATCATTCCGCGTCCTGTTGACCGGAATAGGGCTAATCTCGACGAGGTTTTGCGCACATTGAACCCAGCTTCAACTCTGCAAAATGCAGTGGTTGGAAGTGGTGCGGTACAAACGCAGGAGTAGACCGCTTTTTTTATAATTATTTTTTTTTTTTGCACTTTATTTTTTTATTTTTTTATTCTTTTATTATAGATAAATGAAAAAGAAAATTATTGAAGACAAAAACAAAAACAAAAACAATAAGATATTTTACCTCATCTTTGTAAATATGTTCAAAATACTAAAAATGATTGGAATTATATAACTCCTTACGACTTTTATCATAAATATTATTCTAAACCTGATAAAATGAAAAGTATTTATTTAATCGATTTACGAAAAAAAGAAATAAGCGGAGCGCAAAAAAATTTCATATTAAAGGTGCTAAAAATATCTTTTGGTTAGATCTATTAAAAGATAAAAATATAAAAAAACTTCCTAAAG
>JACCDH011102538.1_pt1 | contig 16105 bp, 21 predicted proteins | sample 7442481 | NCBI WGS metagenome assembly JACCDH01 (sample SAMN15323433, study PRJNA562643) | freshwater metagenome | isolation source: river surface water | place: USA:Blue River Watershed | collected 2017-08-15
ACTTGAACAATGGACCGAAAATGAGCAGCAAAATTTCCCTGTCCCGCTATTTGGAGGAGCAGCAACGCGACAAAGGACACATTCCGGCTGACTTGCGCTTGTTGCTCGAAGTGGTGGCCCGCGCCTGCAAAAGCATCAGCCACGCCGTCAACAAAGGCGCTTTGGGCGGCGTGCTGGGCAGCGCCGAAAGCGAAAACGTGCAAGGCGAAGTCCAGAAAAAACTCGACATCATCGCCAACGAAGTGCTGCTCGAAGCCAACGAATGGGGCGGCCACCTGGCGGCCATGGCCTCCGAAGAAATGGACAGCATCTACCTGGTGCCCAACCGCTACCCGCAAGGCGAATACCTGCTGCTGTTCGATCCTTTGGATGGCTCGTCCAACATCGACGTCAACGTCAGCATCGGCACCATCTTCAGCGTGCTCAAAAAGCCCGAAGGTGACCAAGGTGTCACCGAGCAGGACTTCCTGCAACCAGGCAAGAACCAAGTGGCCGCTGGCTACTGCGTCTATGGCCCCCAAACCACGCTGGTGCTCACCGTGGGCGACGGCGTCAGCATGTTCACCCTGGACCGCGAGCAAGGCTCTTTCGTGCTCACGCAAGAGAACGTGCAAGTGCCCGCCGACACGAAAGAGTTCGCCATCAACATGAGCAATATGCGCCACTGGGACGAGCCCGTGCGCCGCTACATCGACGAATGCCTGCAAGGCAAAGAAGGCCCTCGCGGCAAAGACTTCAACATGCGCTGGATCGCCAGCATGGTCGCCGACGTGCACCGCATCCTGACCCGTGGCGGCGTCTTCATGTACCCCTGGGACAAGCGCGAACCCCACAAAGCCGGCAAGCTGCGTCTGATGTACGAAGCCAACCCCATGAGCTGGCTGATCGAACAAGCTGGTGGCGCCTCCACCAACGGCAAGACCCGCATCCTCGACCTGCAACCGGGCCAGTTGCATGAACGCGTGAGCGTCATGCTCGGCTCCAAAAACGAAGTCGAACGCGTGACCAGCTACCACGCGAAGGTATAATTTTCGAAGGTTAGCCGGTGTAGCTCAGTCGGTAGAGCAGCTCATTCGTAATGAGAAGGTCGGGTGTTCGATTCATCTCTCCGGCACCAAAACATCAGGGTCAGCAGATCAAAGTCTGCTGACCCTTTTTTTGCGCCATGCCTTGACCACGGTATCGCAGGCCACCGTCAGTCACTGCCCTTTTGCACAGCCCCAAGGCTCTTGGCGTGAGCCTTGCAAACCCCATCATCAGGCTCATCGTTACCCCCCGATGCGCCATGCTTGTTGCTTTAGCCCTGTTTCTGGTTTTCCCGCCCGTCGCGCCGGGCTTGTTCACGCCCGCCCAGAGGTACGTCGCGCTTGAATCGCAAAAGCTTCAGTTGTTCGAGTACGGACGACCCTTCAAGTTGCATCGACGCAGCCGGGCAGAGCTCTACAACGCATCCATCCAGCGCTGAGCCCGCCCATTACACTGTTCAAAAATAGAACTGAACACCACCATGTCTGAAATCGACCGCCTGTACCGCTACAAAACCCTGCTCAGCAGCCGACGGGCCATGCCGCGTGAAGACATCCTCAATGAGCTGGAAATCTCTCCGGCCACCTTCAAGCGCGATCTGGCCAAACTGCGCGACCGGCTCAACTCCCCCATCGTGTTTGACCGCGACCTGGGCGGCTACCGGCTCGAAAAGCCAGACGACGCCACGGAGCTGCCGGGCTTTTGGTTCAGCCAGGACGAGATCCTTGCGCTCATGACCATCCAGACCATGATCGAGCAACTCAACCCCGGCTTGCTCGGCCCCAAGCTGCAGCCCCTGCGCAAACGGCTGGACGACATGCTCACCCACCAAGGGCTCGACCCGCAGCTGCTCACGCAACGTGTGCGCGCTGTGCATGCGGGCAAGCGCCACCTGCCGCTGGCGGCTTTTGAGCATGTGGCCAAAGCCACCTTCAAGCGCAAACAAGTGCGCATCCAACACCACAACCGCCTGAGCGGCCAAACCCTCGAGCGCGACATCTCACCGCAGCAACTCATCCACTACCGCGACAACTGGTATGCAGACGCCTGGTGCCACCTGCGCAAAGAAGTGCGCAGCTTCTCCATCGACGCCATCAAGTCCGCCACCGTGCTGGACAAAGACGCCAAAGACATCGACCTGCAAGCCATGCGCCAGCAGCTCGACGGTGGTTACGGCATCTTTGGTGGCAGCCCCAAAGACTGGGCCGAACTGCACTTCAGCGCAGCCCGCGCAGGCTGGGTGCAACACGAAAGCTGGCACCCCCAACAACAAGGCCAGCTGCACCCCGACGGCAGCTACACCCTGCGCCTGCCCTACGCCGACGAGCGCGAATTGATCGGCGACATCCTGCGCTTTGGCGGCGAAGTCGAAGTGGTCAAGCCCAAGGCACTGCGCACCAAGGTGCAGGCCGAAATTGCCCGCATGAGCCAGCTATACGGCCGCTGACTCGCCCTGCGCATGAGCCAAAGCACTGGGCTGCGACACGACAAGCCCTGCGGCCTCCAGCGCACCCGTGTAGAGGTCGCGCAAAAAATCACTGGCCACACACAGGCGCAAGCACTGCAAGTGCGGCGCCATCCCCTCTGCACGCGAGAAGACCTTGGCCGTGATCTGCGCCGCCAACATGGGCGGAAACGCAAACACCCCTGTGCCAATGGCCGGCATGGCCAGGGTGCGTATGTCGTTTTGGTGCGCCCCCTGAATGGCCGCTTGCAAGGCCTGCTCAAGAAGAGCCGGTGCATCGTCGTGGTGGGTGTACGAAGCCGCACGCACATGGATCACCCAAAGGTTGGGCAGTTTGAAGCCCGGCGTCACCAAAAAAGCGCCATAGGCGAGCGGCGCAAAAGGCTTGCAATACTCCTCCAGCTTGGGGCCAGCGGCGGTATGAATGGCCCCCGCTACACCGGAGCCCAAACGCAAATTGGCATTGGCACTGTTGACCAGCGCTTCCACATCGGGCTGCTTGACGATGTTGCCGACGACGACTTCGATCTTCATGGGGTTTCTCCTTTGAACGATCGAATCTTGAACGGACAAAGGCTCAAGGCATGAGCCATCCAGGGACGCCTGGACTTCACTTCATCAACAAATTTTCAAGGCGCTCTTGCAACTGTGGGACAGACTCCACTGCGGTCTGCCACAAAATCCCCAGATCGACGTCGAAGTAAGCATGAACCAAGCGGTTGCGTATGCCGACAGCCTCACGCCATGGAATCTCTGGCGCTGATTTCTGGACTTCTTCAGAGACCCGACCTGCTGCTTCACCAATGATCTCGATTGCGCGTACCAAAGCGAATTGAAGCATTTGATCGTCCACCAAATCAGCGCTACCTTTACCAGAGATAAAACGGCTGACCGACTCACACGCGTCACGCATGTGCGTGATACGAATACGGTCTTCAGGCAGCATATTGCGGCACCGCCGTTGCGAGAACTTGGCTTCTGAAGTAGCGGGACAAATCCCCTGCGGTGCGCAAATCCACTTTCTTGCCAATCAGATCGGATATTTCTGTTTCCATCCGGGTCAGCTGAAAGAGATTGGGGGTGTAATTGGTTTCGAACTCGACCAGCAAATCCACATCACTGTCCACACGTGCAGTGCCCTTCAGCTGAGAGCCGAATAACGACAGTTTGCAAATGTGATGGGCTTGGCAAAATTGAGCCAATGTGTTTTCGTCAAGCCCCAGTGATAAGTGCATTTCAGCCCTCTTTGTCCTCATAGTTGCTTGCATCTTACGGCAATAATTGCCCATGGCCCGAATTCACCCCAGCTTCCCACTGCACGCCCCTGCCCACCTGGGCGGCTACCGCGAGCGCGACATTTTGCGCACACTGGAAGACGGCTTGCCCGATGCTTTTGACGTGTTCCACAACCTGCCTTGGTCGGGCATGCAAGGCGATCAGCAAAGCTTTGGCGAATACGACATCGTCATCGTCTCGCCTGGCGGGCAACTGCTCATTGTCGAAGTCAAAGCTGGCGACGTGAGCGACAGCGAAGACGGCCTGACCAAACACTACGGACGCCAAGGCCCCAAAGACATCGGCCACCAAATGCGGCGCATGCATTCGAGCCTGTTGCAGCGCGTTGAAAACGGCGACCTGCCCCTTGTGCACGTGAGCGCCCTGCTGGTGCTGCCTGATCACAAAACCCAAGGCGCCATCGTCGGCTACCCACCCGAGCGCATTGTGGATGCCGGGCAAATCGATCAACTGTGCAACACCATCCGCCAAAGCTTTGCGGACCACACACTGCCCGCCGACCAACGCCAACGCGTGCTGGACTTCCTGGCCAACCGCTTTGCCGTGCAGCCCGACGTGGCCACGCACATCGGCCAAGTGCAACACGCCACCACCCAACTGGCCAGCGGCTTGGCCACCTGGGTGCCGCGCATCACGCACCCCGACCAGCTCTACCAAATCGAAGCCACCGCAGGCTCGGGCAAAACACAGCTGGCCCTGGCCCTGCTGCGCCAAGCCGTGGCCCAAGGCCGCAAAGCCCGCTATGTGTGCTTTAACCGCCCACTGGCCGACCACCTGGCCCGCCTGGCCCCAGCCCAATGCGAGGTGATCACCTTCCACCAACTGTGCCGCGACCATGTCGAACAGCAAGGCCAAAGCCTGGACTTTGCCGACCCGCAAGTGTTTGCCCGCATGACGCAGCAATACCTGCAAGATGCCGCCACCCTGCCCGCCCGCCTGGGCCTGCTGATCCTGGACGAATCACAAGACCTGGACCCGACCTGGGTCGACGCCCTGTCGCAAGCCCTGCTGCCCGACGGCCAGCTGTATGTGATGGGTGACAGCCAACAGCAGCTCTACGAGCGCGAACCCTTTGCGCTGGCCAGCGCCGTGCAAGTGCGCTGCATGGACAACTTCCGAAGCCCGCAACGCGTGGTGCAGATGATCAACCGCCTGGGCCTGACCCCCGAGCCTGTGCTGGCCCGCAGCGCCCACACCGGAGAGCTGACGCATTTTCATGTGTGGGAATCAGGCCAAAGCAACGCGCAAGGCAAGTTGAACGAATGCCTGCAGCAGCTGTGGCAAAGCGGCTACACGCCAGAGCAAGTGGCCGTCATCAGCTACCGGGGCGTGCAGCAATCTGAAGCCCTGCGCCAAGAGCGCCTGGGCGGCCACGCCACCCAACGCTTTACGGGCCAATACGACAGCTCAGGCAACCCGCAGTGGAGCGACGGCCCGCTGCTGGCCGAGAGCCTCTACCGCTTCAAAGGCCAAAGCGCTCCGGCCGTGGTGCTGTGCGAAGTTGACTTTGAAACCCTGACCGACCGCGACAAACGCAAACTCTTCGTTGGCCTGACCCGTGCGCAAATGCGGGTGGACGTGGTGCTCAGCGAACGGGCAGCAAGAGCACTGGCGGACTGCTTATGAGATACGCCTTGATGTCCTGCCGTGATGATCAAACTCAGATCACAATTTAAGGCGTAGGCGTCACCGATATTTTCAAACCCGTGGCTTTCAAGACGGCCATCAAAGTTTTGATTGTGGGATTGCCCCGCGCCGACAACGTGCGGTAAAGAGTCTCGCGCGATAACTGGGTCTGAGCCGCCAAAGCGGTCATGCCACAACGCGCTTCCGCCACTTTGCGCAAAGCGGCCAAATAAGTCTTGGGATCATCGTCCTCATTGGCGGCATTCAAAAACTCGGCGGCAAACTCCGCATCCTTGAGTTGCTCAAAAAGCCAATCATCATGTTTAACCGCTTGATTCACTTTGAACTCCTTGATTGCCATTCTGACCAGCGCCACACGGCCCTGTCGATATCCGCTTGTTGTGTCCGCTTGTCGCCGCCCTCACACAACAAGACCACTTTTTTGTCTTCCAAAGCATAGTAAATCCGGTAGCCCGGACCCCAATCGATTCGAAGCTCCCACACCCCAGAGCCCACTGGTTTGCAGTCACCGAAATTCCCGTTTTGCAAACGCATCATTCGCGCCGCGATACGCGCCTGGGCTTGCTTGTCGCGCAACGAGTCCAGCCACAAGCCAAACAAGTCAACCCCTTGAAGGCTGACGTAATGCTTTAGAAGAAACATGACAATTGTAGCTTTAAAGCTACCCTCCCCGACACATTTTTATGCCATCAGTGGGCCACGAATAGGCCTGAAGTTCAAGCTGCCATTTTTGCGACAGATTCTCCATCCGATTTCTAACCCTCCCCCTCCTCCTGCCTCAGCACATCCCGCGTCAACATCCACGGCGAGCATTCATCGCCTTGCACCCACACATAGCCCTGGCGGGCAAAGGTGACGCTCCAATCGCTGGTCCAGTCGCAGGCAAAGGACCACAGCTCGGCCTTGGGTGGGCGCTCGGCCACAAAGGCTTGCCACACCGCATTCAGGTGGCCAAAGGGCACATCGGGCACGGCCGACAAAGGGTCGTTCACACGCGCCAAAGCCTCGACCTCGGTCACCTGGGTTTGGCGGCCCAAGTCTTGTGGGCGAACCCTGAAAACTGCATCGGCTTTGCGTTGGTCTCTTTGAATGCCCTCGCGCCGAGACTGCCGAGCAAGCCACAAAGCCCAAGGCCAGCCCAGCACTGCGGCCACACTGACCAACACGGGTGCAAGCACTTTCTCAAAGAGCATCTCTCGCCGCGACATCGGTTGCCGCAAACTGGCCAGCAGCTGGCTGGACTGGCGGCCACGTCCGTCACGCCAATTCATCAGCAGCATGCAAGCCAACACCCCGCCACCGACGCACAGGTAAAGGCCAAGCCACATCATGCGGCGCCCTCGTCCTTGCGGGCGGGCCAGGTGGTCATGGCGCCAATGCTGTAGCCCTCGGGGGCGTCGTCGGGGGCCTGCCCGTTGATGCGAACCTCTTGCGCCACCACCACACCGTCTTCGAGGGTCAAGAACACATCGCGCTCGTAAGTGCTGCCGTAACCCATGTGCACATAGGCCAAGCGCTTGCCTTGCGGAATGCGCAAGCGGCCCGAAAACCAATGTGCAAACACCCGATCTGCAAACTCCGGAAACACCGACGCCAAGTTGGCCTCTTCCCCCGACTTGAGCAGACCCTGCAGCGCGACCAAATAAAGCCTGTCGTCCGTCACCTCCCAAGTGCCCACATAGCCGCGCCACAAAGCGGTGGACGTGGACTGAAACCCCGGATCGCGCCCGCCCAGCGCGAAATAGTCGCTCAAAGGGTTGGACAGCAAAGCCACCTGCTGCCCCTCGAAAATCAAACGCTCTGAAATTTGTGCCGTCATGAAAACCTCCTGAGGGCATCGTAGGCAGGCGCTGGCTCACCCCGTGAGCCTCGCCGGGTGCAAGATCGCATCCGTGCCTCACAGCACATCGCCGATTTAAGAACCAACTTGCAGGGCGAATCACAAATACTGCTAAAGCGATGCCTGCGCTCCACCCGCCGCAGTCACGCGCTGACTCAAGCTGCGGGCCCAAGGAGAAAACACATGCAACACACCACCCTCAACGTCTGCGGCACCGACGTGCGCCTGACCAATGCACTCGGCTCCGGACACACCCAGGTGACCCTGCCAGACCAAGCCGTACTGATCTTCAACCCGGACCAACAAACCTTCACCCACACATGGGGCGAAGACGCCGAGACCGTGCAGCCCGCCGTCACGCCAGAATTCAAGCTGGAACTGCTGCGCCAGCTGAACGAACACACCGTGCAGCGGCTTGCACAATACCGCCGCTGGAACGCACAAATCGCCAAGCTCTGACCCCGCACCACCATGACCACCCCAACGCCCGAACTGCTGCAAGCCTTCAAGGAAACCGACTACACCGTGCACAGCGCCCCCCCGTTCGCCATGCGCATCGGCCAAGCCTGCCCAGAGCTCATGACCCTGATGGCGCAGCACAAGGCCCAGTGCGCCGCCTTCATCACCGCATGGAACCCATGGAGCCAGGCGCTACCCGCCGGAGAAAACGAAGCCCGCCAAAACACGCTCAAAGCCCAACTGAGCCAGCGCGGGCTGCCGTTTGTGGACGGCATCGGCCAACACCCCAGCAACAGATGGCCCGGCGAACCCAGCGTGCTGGTCTTGGGCCTGGACAGAGAAGCCGCCAAAGCACTAGCCAAGGCGCACGAACAACATGCGTTTGTGTGGGTGGGTAGCGATGGGGTGGCGGAGTTGGTGTGGCCCAACGAAAATCAAACGCGATGAGACTTGCAGCTGCAGCATGATCTGACGAAACATTTTCATTACAAAAATCGCCCTGCCAGTGCGACATACAGCGCATATGATTTGCAGCGCAAGAAAAGTAACTATATGAACAACAAAATTTGTGCGTTTTGTCATCTGCCGCCGTCCCGCATCATTGACTCAAACCAGACGGGCATGGTTCTCCGGGATGGATTCCCAATTTCACCCGGTCATACTTTGATCATTCCCAAACGGCATATCGCTTCTTTTTTTGAAACCACTCCCGATGAACGAAATGAACTCTTGAGCTTGTTAGATCGAGCACAGAAGAATCTCCAAACTGAATTCAATCCAGACGCTTTCAATATCGGAATCAACGACGGCGCAGCTGCAGGACAAACAATTCCTCACCTACACATTCATCTCATTCCAAGATACCAAGGGGACCTGCCCGACCCACGAGGTGGCGTGCGTTGGATCATTCCAGAAAAAGCAAAGTATTGGCCATGAGCATTGATACCTACACTCGAAAATTTGCTGCATTGCGCGTAGCGACACACAACGGTCATCGATCCCCACACAAGATATGCATGTTGCTGGCTGTTCTAGATATGGCTCGGAGCGGGCGCCTAGTGCGCAACCAGATCAACTTTGGTCCGGAATTGCTGGCGCGTTACCAACAGTTTTTCTCTGGCGTAAGCACGGCCAGAGACAACCCTAATCCGCACTATCCTTTCTTTTACCTACAAAGCGATCTAAAAGGGGGCGAGAGCAGTTTCTGGCATCTTCAACCTATCACAGGCCGAGAAATTGTTATAGCGTCGATGAGCAATGTACGCAAAATTTCCGACGTCACAGACAACATTGCCTTCGCCTTTCTTGATGCAGAACTATTTGAATTACTACAAGACCCAATAGCCATCGACGCACTTTCAAGTAGCCTCGCAAAGCACTGGTTCGACCGTGGTCTCGAAGAACTTCATACCCTTACAAGCCAATATGCCGCCGTAGCCAGTTATGAACAAAAAATTAGGAATGCCAATTTCAAAGCACAGGAAGCACCGCCGCCTGAATACGTGCGTAAACCTGCATTCCGTAGGATAGTGACCCAGATTTACGATTACCGCTGCGCTGCAACTGGCATACGGTTGGTCTTAAACACTGGCGAATCCATGATCGAAGCAGCACATATCCACCCCTTCTGTGAAGCAGGCGATGACGATCCGAGGAATGGCTTGGCTCTGACACCCAATATCCATTGGGCCATGGACCGCGACTTGATCGCTCCTGGCCCTGACTTGCGATGGCATGTCAGCAGCGTGATTGACCCACGCATTCCCGATAACGCCATATTGGTTGCACTCGACAAAAAGCCATTGATCCTGCCAGCGGAATCACATTGGTCACCCAAGAAAGATTCTCTGGCATGGCGCATGGAACGACTGCGATAAATTTGAAATGAATGCCACCGAGAACGTCCTCTTGGAAGCGTTACAAAATGCTCAATCCGAAATTGATTTATTGCGAAGCTACTGCCGCAATGAAATGTCTGAACGCGATCAGAAAAGGCTAGCTACCGAAATGACTAATCGCGGTTTCGATTTTTTTGAGACTCAACGTAAAGAAATTTTCCGCTCAACGTCGCACGCAAAAAAGTAACGACGGTACAAAAACGTGAGCTGCCCGCGCTGGATGCAGCCGCCTTGCAAGCCTTGCCCCAGGACGACTTGGCCCACAACCGCCTGGAAGAGCTTGCCTTTGCCAAAGCATCAGAGCAATTGCGCCAAGTGGCCAAAGACGGTGACCACGCCGCCACCCAGCGGGCTTTGGACGCCCTGCAAAAGCGCTTTGGCCAACACCCCTGGCTGAGCGCCAAGATCGCCCAACTGCGGCACCTGGCCGATGAAGACACGGTGCTGATGGCCAAGGAAGTGCGCTACTCCATGATGCGCATGTCCAGCCGCTTGGCCTCCAAGTCAGAGATGGCTTACGAAGACGATGAAACCCACGTGAGCGAATCCGTCATGCCATCCTTCTTGCGCAAGAAGGTGAGCGAGGGCAAGGGGAAGGTGCGCTGAAATCCAGCCAGTCGGATTTGGTAAATTGCTGGCGAACTCCAACACACAAGCCCATGCCTACACCGATCCGACTTATTGCCGCCTTGCTGCTCTTGACTTTTGGCCTGGGCAACGCCATGGCCCAGCGCATGTACGACAGCAGCGGCAAGCAGCTGGGCCGGGTCGATGCCGAGCGGTTTTACAGCGCATCAGGGCATCAGATCGGGCGTGTCGATGGCGAGCGGATTTACGACGCCTCAGGGCGGCAATTGGGTCGCATCGACGGGGATCGGGTTTACGACGTATCGGGCAGGCAGCTGGGGCGCATCGATGGCGAGCGGCTGTACAGCGCCTCGGGCTCGCTGATGGGGCGGCTCGATGGCGAGCGGATTTATGACGCATCGGGCCGTCAGATCGGCCGCGCCGATGGCCTGCGGCGCATGCAGATGATCGTGTACTTTTATTTCTTCATGTGAGCGGCGCATTGGGATGCCGAATGCACCACACAGCCGCCGACATGGCTAACACCAAGAAGGCGGCTTGAAGACATGCACCGGACTTCGCGTCCGATGCGATGCCTCACTTGGCGGGATAACGGTTGGGGTACTTCTCGCGCATGGTCATGCCGGTCTCGCCATCTGCCGGGATGTTGCCCAGGCGCTTGGCTTCTTCCAACTCGGCCTTGACTTGTGCACGGCTTTTGGTCGGGCCTGAAGGTTTGGCCGGGTAACGCCCGGGGTTGACTTCGCGCTCTTTGAGGTTGGACTCGTTGGCGCACATCACATCGCCCGTGCGCTTGGCCTCTTCCAGCTCGGCCTTGACTTGTTCGCGTGTTTTACCTGGGGTGCCTGGCGCCGAAGGGTAGCGCGTGGGATTGGCTTCGCGCAAGGTGCGACCGCTCTCGTCGCCGCAAGGCATGTTGCCGGTGCGCTGGGCTTCTTTCAACTCGTTCTTGACCTGCTCGCGTGTTTTACCGCCTGCAGCATCTTGCGCGAATGCGTTGGAGAACAAGGCGGTCAAAAAACTCATGAGGATCGGGGCCATGATTTTGGAGTGACGCATGGGGGCTTCCTTTTTGGATTTAAAAATGGAAGCCCAATTTATCAAGCAGCATTCTTGCAGACAGTGGCTTGGCGCACACAAAGCGCAGCACCGCACCCATGAAAAAAGCCGCTCACCTGAGCGGCTTTGGAACAAGCGATCAGCGCCTGATCATTCGTCGGTGTCGGGCGGCAAGCCTTCAAATGCCGCAGGCACCGCAGGGCCAGTGACCACGTTGCGCAGGGTTTCGCGCAGCATTTTCTTTTCGGGCAGGCTCAGGGCGCGGGCCAGGCGCTGGCGCATGCGCAGCAGCAGTTGGCGGTCCACTTCTTGCGGAATGCCTCGGCTGATTTGCAGGGCGTCCTTGAGGTCTTCACGCAGGTCTTCGGGCTCTTCGTCCCACCAGGCGCTGACGACTTCTTGCATGGATTTGCGCAGCTCTTCGACGTCTTCCACCGCCAGACCCATGCCGGTGGGGATCTTGCCTTGCAGCATGTCGGCCAAGGCTTGCGAGTTGACCACCACGCGGCGGTCGGCCTGGGCCAGCAGACGGGCCCAACCCGGATCGGTGCGGACCATTTGGGGCATGTTGCGGGCCGATTCGTCGGCCAGCAGGTGCACGCTCAGGCCGCTGAGCTGGGCTTCGTCGATGGTGGCCAAAAAGCGTTCGTCGTCGCTGGCCACCAGCACGTGGTCGCAAGCATGGTGCTCGGCCAGCTGTTTGAGGTCGTGGCCCAAAGAGCGCAGCAGCGACGCGCCGCCGTCGGCGTCGTGGGCTTGTACCAGCCGCACGATCTGGTCGTCGATGACCAGACCATCGGAGCGGTCGCTGTACCAGTAAATGCGTTTGAGGTCGACGTCCAGCGCCGAGTGCGCCAGCGCTTGCGACAGCAAGCTGAGCAGGCCTTGGCGGTTGACGGATTCGCCAGTAGCACCCAGGGCGCCTTGCTGGGCCATCCAGATCAGGAATCGGCCGTCGATGAGGGCCATGCAGGTGCCGCTGCGTTGTTCGCCAAAACGGCGGTCAGAACGGGGGGCTTGAGAGAAGTAATCACGCTTCATGAGTAAACCTATACGAATAAAAAGAAACCATAGCGCTGCTAAAAAATGCAACGTGTCTCATTTTACGGCGGCTTGAGCCCAGAGCCCATGCTCTGGGGCCATCATGAAAACGCAGATGTCACTTCCAGGTGTAGGTCAGGGCGGCATACCCAGTGGCCTGTCCAGACCGGTCGACCAAGGGGCTGTTGCGCACGGCGCTGTCCCAAGCGCGGTAGCGCCCCAGCAACTGCAAAGCCCAAGGCCCTTGCAAGGGCACCGTGGCGTGCAAAGACAGCACAGGCACCGTGGATGCACCGGCTTGATAAACCGGCAGGCCCGCAGAGGATTGCGCAGCTGTCACGCCATACAAGTGCTGCACATAGGCCGCGCTGCGGTGCTCCAGGCCCAGCTGGGGGTACAAGGTGGCCTGGCCCAGGGCCAGTTTGCCCGCCCAGGTCAGCTCCAGCAGCTGGCCGCCTGAGGTGGCGTCGTGAAAGACATAGGCGAACACGCCGCCCATGGCGGTGCGCTGAAAAGTGCCCAGCCCCACCGGCACGGGCGCCGAGCGGTCACCGGCGGTGCTGAAGTCGGTTTTGTGGGCCTTGAAGCCCTCTGTGCTCACGCGGGCCGCCAACTCCAGATGCCCCTCCCCCATGGGCAGCGCTTTGATGCCGAAGGTGTCCACACGCGCATAAAAACGGCCGTAATCACCGTAGACATAGGGCATGGCCGTGACGGTACCGCGGGCGCCCTGCACCACCGGCTGGCTGGCCACCAGCATACCGCCCGCATCGCCAACAAAGTGGTCAGGAAAGGCCGACTGCGCCTGCGCGACCGATCCAGCCGCCAACAAAATTCCGAACGTGTGTTTCATGCGCATGGTGTTTCTCCTTCAATGAATTGTGCCGCATGGCCTGGCCCTCTGCGAGGCGCCGCTGCGGTCGGGTATAAATGCCGCTGTGACCCAACCTTTGTCCATCGATCCCCGCACGGCCCCCATTGAACGGGTTGACCATGATTTGCCCGCCGTGCCTTGGGCGCAGATGCAGCCCGATGCCTTGCGGGCGCGTTTTGCGCAAGCACCGGTGTGGACCCCCGAGGTGGTGCGCGAGCCACAGTTCTCGAGCCGTGCACCCGCAGAGGCGGCGGTGCTGGTGCCGATTGTCATGCGCGGCCCGGCGGCGTCCGAGCCCACCATATTGTTGACACAGCGCACAGCGCACTTGTCGACCCATTCGGGACAAATTGCCTTTCCAGGCGGCAAGGTCGACGCCGAAGATGCCGATGTGCAAGCCACGGCTTTGCGTGAAGCGCAAGAAGAAGTCGGCCTTGACCCGCGCCATGTGCAGGTGATTGGCCAGTTGCCGCTCTACATCACCGGCAGCGCGTTTTGGGTGACGCCGGTGATTGGCTTGGTCTCGCCTGACATGGCGCTGCAGCCCAACCCCGATGAGGTGGACGATGTGTTCGAAGTGCCTCTGGCCTTTTTGATGAACCCTGCACACCACCGCCACCACAGCATGATGTGGCAAGGGGCGCAGCGGCAGTGGTTTTCCATGCCTTACCAGGAAAGCCGCATCGCCGCCGATGGTGAGCAGGCCTTGGTTGAACGCTATATTTGGGGGGCGACGGCAGCGATGCTGCGCAACCTCTATCGTTTTTTGATAGCCCACCCCGCGGGATGATGTGAGCCATGAGTTTCTTTTCTCTTCTTTTGGCGCTGGTGCTTGAACAAGCCCGCCCTTTGCTGCCACAGAACCTGATCTACCAGTGGATCGGCAACTGGACGGCCTGGGTGGCACGCACTTTTGACGCCGGCGTGCGCAACCAGGCCTGGGTGACTTGGGGCATCACCATCGTGAGCCCGGCCCTGCTGGCCATGCTGGTGCATTGGGTGCTCGAATGGGGTTTGGGCTGGGTGTTTGCAGTGCTGTGGAACGTGGCGCTGTTGTATGTGACGCTGGGGTTTCGACAGTTCAGCCACCACTTCACGGCCATCCGCGAAGCGCTGGACGACGGAGACGAAGCCAAGGCCCGCGAACTGCTGGCCGCTTGGCAACAAGTGCAAGTGGGTCAAATTCCGCGCAGCGAGATCGTGCGCCACGCCATTGAGTATTCCGTGATCGCGGCCCACCGCCATGTGTTTGGCGTGTTCTTTTGGTATGCCGTTTTGTCCATCATTGGCCTGGGGCCGCTGGGCGCCGTGGTGTATCGCCTGACCGACTTTGCACGCCAACGCTGGTTGCAAGAAACCACCGATGGCTCGGTCACCAGCCCCGTGCTGCAGGACGTGGCCATCAGCGCATGGAAAGCAGTCGATTGGCTGCCTTCGCGCATGACGGCTTTGGGCTTTGCGATTGTGGGCAGCTTTGAAGACGCCATGGACGGCTGGCGCAACCATGCGCAGAACTTCCCAGACGACAACGATGGGGTGATCCTGGCCGCCACGGCCGGCGCGATCAACATCCGCCTGGGTGGAGCGGCTTTGCAAGGGGCCAATGAGCCCAACGGCGACGACACCGCAGGCGGCAGCAGCACGCCAGGGCGCACGCCCGAATTGGCGCACTTTGCCCAAGTGGTGGGGCTGGTGTGGCGCACCGTGATCATGTGGCTGGTGCTGGTGGCCTTGCTGACCATGGCCAAGCTGGTGGGCTGAGCGCCCGCTGCTTCACCAGCGCTGCTGGCTCAACTCGTCAAACAACTGCGCATAAATGCGGTGGCGGCGGGCACTGATGGTGCCTGCGCTGTGTTCGCTCTCGACCTGCGCCAGCACAGCGCAGCCGGGCTCGTGCAAATGGGTGCAGTTGTAGAACTTGCAGCCCCCCAGATACTTGCGCAAATCGGGCATGCAATCGGCCAGGCGGGTCGGCTCGATGTGGTGCAGGCCAAACTCCTGAAAGCCCGGTGAATCGATCAGGGCGCTTCGTTGGCCTGCGCTGGTGTCCAAGCTGGGCACCCAATACCAGCGGGTGCTGGTGGTGGTGTGCTTGCCCGAGTTGAGGGCCTGCGAAATTTCGCCGGTTTCGACCTGCGCATCGGGCACCAGGCGGTTGATCAAGGTGCTCTTGCCGCTGCCCGATGGGCCCAGCACCAAGGTGGTGTGGCCCGAGAGGTGCTCGCACAAAGCGGCCACGCCGTCGTCGGCCACTGCCGAGCGCGGGTTCAAACTCACGGGCACCACGGCATAGCCCATGGCGCGGTATGGGGCCAGCCGCTCCCAGGCCTGCGTAAACGGCACGGCCAAATCGCTTTTGTTGAGCGCAATGACGGGCGTGATGCGTTCGGCCTCGGCGGCCACCAAAGCACGCGAGAGCTGGCTTTCGGAATACTCGGGGTCGGCCGCGATCAAGATCAGCACACGGTCCAGATTGGACGCGAAGGACTTGGTGCGGATTTCGTCCTGCCGGTAAAACAGGTTGCGGCGCTCTTGCAATTTTTCGATGCTGCCTTCATCGCCAGCAATTTGCCAGAGCACCTGGTCGCCCACCACCACCTGGTTTTTCTTGCCACGCGGGTGGCAAATCAGGCGGCGGCCTTCAGGCGTTTCCACCAGGCAGTGCCGCCCATAGGTGGCCACCACCAGGCCGGGTTCGAGCACGGCCGCGTCGGCTGGGGCGGGGCGTTGTTTGTTGAACTTGCTCATGCGGGCAACAAGCCGTCTGTTTGAAGGGCGGCCTCAAAGTCGAGACGGCTCAGGCCCCGCACATCGTGCGTGCACCAGCGGACCACGCAGCGGCGATGGTTCAGCACCACTTCCGGGTGGTGGTTGAGCTTTTCGGACAACCAGCCCACGCTGTTGACGAACAA
>JACCDH010753890.1_pt1 | contig 16098 bp, 15 predicted proteins | sample 7442481 | NCBI WGS metagenome assembly JACCDH01 (sample SAMN15323433, study PRJNA562643) | freshwater metagenome | isolation source: river surface water | place: USA:Blue River Watershed | collected 2017-08-15
GATATCCAGCCCGATCTGGACCGACGCCGCCCCGGCACCAGCAAGTTTGTCACCCAGCGCAACGAGCCCGATGCGGTGCAGATCATCTCGGGGGTGTACCAAGGCCTAACCACCGGCACCCCCATTTGCCTGCTGATTCAAAACACCGACCAGCGCAGCAAAGATTATGGCGACATTTTGCAAACCTTCAGGCCCGGCCATGCCGACTACACCTATTGGCGCAAATACGGCCTGCGCGACCCGCGTGGCGGTGGCCGTTCGTCGGCCCGCCTGACCGCGCCCATGGTGGCTGCGGGTGCGGTGGCCAAGAAGTGGCTCAAGGAGAAACTGGGCACCACCTTTGTGGGCTGCATGACGCAAATCGGCGATGTGCCGATTGGCTTTGAGAGCTGGGACCATGTCCCGAACAACCCGTTTTTCGCCCCCGTGGCCGATGTGTCGGCCTTGGAGGACTACATGAACGCACTGCGCAAGTCGGGCGATTCGTGTGGTGCGCGTTTGCGTGTGGTGGCCCAGGGCGTGCCCGTGGGCCTGGGCCAGCCGCTGTTTGACAAGATGGACGCCGACATCGCTTACGCCATGATGGGCATCAACGCCGTCAAGGGCGTGGAGATCGGCGCTGGCTTTGGCTGCGTCACGCAAAAGGGCAGCACGGCCGGCGACGCCCTCACGCCCGAGGGCTTTGTGGGCAACAACGCGGGCGGCCTGTTGGGCGGCATCACCACCGGTCAAGACTTGGAAGTGTCGATCGCTGTCAAGCCGACCAGCTCGATTTTGATTGCACGCGAGTCGATCGACTCGAACGGCCAGCCGACCGAGGTCATCACCAAGGGCCGCCACGACCCTTGCGTGGGCATCCGTGCCACGCCGATTGCCGAGGCCATGCTGGCCTTGGTGGTCATGGACCATGTTCTGCAACACCGAGCCCAATGCGGTGATGTGGTGCATGCCGTGGCCCCGATCGCTGCCGTCAAACCCTGATGCCCGACAGCCGCAAGCAGCTGTTGCCTTTTGCGGCCATGTCGGCCGCGTACTTCGCCCACATCGGGTTTTTCAATCCTTACTTGCCGCTGTGGCTCAAAGAGATGGGCATGGGCCTGTTGGCCATCAGCGTGCTCACCTCGGTGCAAGCGGCCACCCGTTTGTTTGCGCCCTACGCGTGGGGTGCTCTGAGCGACCGCACCGGTGAGCGGGTCAAGCTGCTGCGCCTGGGTGCAGCGGTGGCTTTTGCTTCGGCTTGCTTGCTGTGGCTGGACTGGGGTCCGGTGGGTCTGGGCGTGGTCTTGCTGGTCATGTTCACCCACACGAGTTCGATGATGCCCATGAGCGAAGCGGCCATGGCGCATTTGGTCAGCCATGGCGGTGGCTTTGATGCTAAGCGCTACGGGCGTGTGCGCCTGTGGGGCTCGCTCGGGTTTTTGGTGACGGTGTTTGTGGCCGGCGCCTGGTTCGAGGCCTTTGGCATGCACCATTTCCCGGGCTGGACGGTGTTCAGTTTGGGAGCGGTTTTGCTCAGCGCCTTGTGGCTGCCTGACCTCAAAGAAGCGGTGCACGCCGACCACACGCATTTGCCCGTGGGGCCGGTGCTTCGGCAAGAGCCTGTCCGTTGGTTTTTTGCGGCCGCGTTTTTCCATGTGCTCTCGCACATCGGCATTTATGTGTTTTTCTCGCTGTACCTCGATTCGCTGGGCTACAGCAAAACCATGATCGGTGTGCTGTGGGCGGTGTCGGTCGCGGTCGAGATCGTGTGGTTCTTCACCCAGTCACGCTGGCTGCCGCGCCTGCCTTTGACCGCTTGGCTGGTGGCCTGTTCGGCGGCCATGGTGCTGCGCATGACGCTCACCACCGTGTGGGCCGATGTCTTGTGGGTCTTGCTGCTGGCGCAAGCCATCCATGCGCTGACTTTTGCAGCGCACCACACCGCCTGCATTGCCTTGCTGTCGCACCACTTTCCGGGGCGTTTGCGGGGCCGCGGCCAAGCCTTGTATACCGTGATCGCCTATGGCTTTCCGGGGGTGCTGGGCGGTTTGCTCGGCGGCGTGCTCAGTGAGCGTTGGGGTTTGCAATCGGTTTTTGCCATCAGCGTGCTGACCAGCTTGGTGGCCACCGCTTCGGCCTACAAGGTCTGGCGTTTGCAGCATCCGGCCAAGGCTCAGGATGCCCTGCCATGAAGCTCTTGCCGAATTTTTTGCCCGCTGATTTGAAGCGCGATTTGGCCGGTGTGCAGCGGCATGTGACGCAGTGTCAAGGCGCAGCCACCTTGTGGCACACATGGGGCGAGGCCGACCGGCCGGTGGTGGTTTTGTTGCACGGCGGCAGCGGCAGCTGGACGCATTGGGTGCGCAACATCGCGGCCTTGCGCGATGCCGGCTGGCGCGTTCTGGTGCCCGACTTGCCGGGGTTTGGCGATTCAGACTTGCCCTCAGGCTGCACCGATGTGGATGCTTTGCCTGTGCACCTGCACGAGGGCTTGCGCCAATTGAACCCGGTGGGGCCAGTGGCCTTGGTGGGCTTTTCGTTTGGCGGCATGGCGGCCGCGCTGTGGATTGAGGCTTTTTCGCAGGATGCACAGCATTTGGTCTTGGTGGGCGCGCCCGGGATGGGCTTTGCATTGCCAGAGCGGATCCCGCTCAAGGGTTGGCGACACCTGCCCACGCCCGAGGCGCAAAACGAAGTGCACCGGCACAACCTGCTGGCCTTGATGCTGCAAGACCCCACAGCTTTGGATGGTTTGGCGCTGAGCCTGCATGCGGCCAATGTGCAGCGTGACCGCATGCCGCGCAGGCGCTTGTCTTCGACCGACATCGTGGCGCAAGCCTTGCCACGCCTGACTTGCCGCATCAGCGCCATGTACGGTGAGCACGACGCTTTGTACCGTTGGCGCTTGCCCGAAGTCCACTTGGCCATGCAGGCTTGGGCAAAAAATTGGGGGCAGTGGCACACTGTGCCGGGTGCCGGGCATTGGGTGCAGTTCGAAGCTGCCGCGCCATTCAACCTGGCCTTGTTGAACACCTTGGGCCTTGTGCCCCAAACGCTTTGAAGGATGGCCATGACCGCCACGTTGAAAATCGATTTTGTTTCCGACATTGCTTGCCCCTGGTGCGCGGTGGGATTGGGTTCACTCGAAAAAGCCTTGGAGCGCCTGCAAGGCGAGGTCAAGGTTGAGTTGCATTTCCAGCCTTTTGAGCTGAACCCCCACATGCCGCCTGGCGGCCAGGACTTGGGCGAGCACCTGACCGAAAAGTACGGCTCCACGCCCGAGCAACAAGCCCAGATCCGCCAGACCATTTCCGCGCGGGGTGCCGAGGTGGGTTTTGAGTTTCACCCTGGCGGTCGTGGCCGTGTGTACAACACCTTTGAAGCGCACCGCTTGCTGCACTGGGCCGAGGGCCAAGGCGCAGGCCAGCAGCATGCCATGAAAAAAGCCTTGCTGCGCGCCTACCAAGGCCGTGCGGAATGTGTGGAAGACCCCGAGGTCTTGCTGGCCGCAGTGGCCGATGCCGGTCTGGATGTCGTCGCTGCACGCGAGGTGCTGTCCAACCAGGACAACGCTTTGGCGGTGCGCGAGCGCGAGCAGTATTACGTGCAAGCGGGCATCCGCTCGGTGCCAGCGGTCATCATCAACGACCGCCATCTGATCTCGGGCGGTCAGCCCGTGGAAGTGTTTGAGCAGGCCTTGCGCCAGATCGCCGCAGGCCAGGTGTCTTGAACACCGGTCCCGCCGCCATGCCCCGCACACCGGTTTTGTTTGTCTCGCATGGCTCGCCCATGTTTGCGCTCGACCCGGGCACCACGGGCCCGGCCTTGAGCGCTTGGGTGCAGGCCCACGCGCCAGCGCCAAGGCTCCAAGGGATCGTGACCATGTCGCCGCACTGGATGACGCGCGGCATTGGCGTCATGAGCACGCCTGAGCCTGAAACCTGGCACGACTTTGGCGGCTTTCCCGAGGCGCTGTACCAATTGCAATACCCCGCCAAGGGCGATCCTGAATTGGCCCGACGCGTGTTGGCTTTGCTGCAGGCGGCCGACTTGCCTTGTGGTGAAGACCCCGAGCGCCCCTACGACCACGGGGCCTGGATTCCCATGCGACAGATGTACCCGCAAGCGGATGTGCCGGTGGTGCAGCTGTCTTTGCCAGCCCATGTGCCGACCTCGGTGATTTACGCCATGGGCCAGGCCTTGGCGCCCCTGCGTGAGCAAGGCATTTTGCTGATCGGCTCAGGGGGCATGACGCACAACCTGCGTGAGTTGCGCCGCGAAGTGGGACCCACCGAGCCGTATGTCACCGCGTTTTGCGCTTGGGTGGAAAGTACCCTCCAAAGCCGCGACCTGAGCGCCATGCTGGACTACCGCGCCCGTGCGCCTGGCGCTGCGCGGGCGCACCCCAGCGACGAACATTTTTTGCCGATTTATTTTGCACTGGGCGCTGCAGGCTGGGGGCTCGGCAGCGAGGCCTTGCCGCAATACATCAGCCGCGAAGTGATTTACGGGTCGCTGTCCATGGACGCGTTCAGCTTCTCATGACCACAGAAACCGAGCCACGTTTGACGGTCTACTTTGATGGCTCTTGCCCGCTGTGCAGGCGCGAGATCGCGCTGTACCGTCGTCTGCCGCAAGCGGCCTGCCTGGCTTGGCTGGATGTGAGCGAAGGTCAGGCTTTGGGCGAAGACCTCAGTTGTGCGGCCGCCATGGCCCGCTTTCATGTGCGCGACCCCCAGGGCCGCTTGTTCAGTGGTGCGGCGGCGTTTTCGCAGATGTGGCGACAGTTTCCGGGTTGGCGCTGGCTGGGCTACTTGTCGGCTTGGCCGCCAATGTCCTGGCTTTTTGAGTTTGCGTACCGTTTGTTTTTGCCCCTTCGGCCCCGCTTGCAACAGTGGGTTCGGCGTTGGTCGGGGGAGGGGCGGCCATGAACTGCTTGCGCTGCGCGTTCCGTGCCAGCGGCTGGGTCGCTGTGGCTGCAGCTTTGTGGGCCATGCCCGCCGCCCACGCTCAGGTGGGTGATAAGGTGGCCTTGTCCTTTGTGACCATCGACCGCACCGAAGTCACGATCGGGCAGTTTGAACGCTACGTGCGGGCCACCGGCACGGTCACGCGGGCCGAAAAAGAAGGTGGCGGTTTTGAATACGGCGCAGGCTGGGAGCGCCGCCCGGGCTGGTCCTGGCGACAACCCGATGGCCAAGCGACGCACAGCGATATGCCGGCTGTGCATCTGGATTTTGAGGAAGCCCAGGCCTATTGCCGTTGGGCGGGCGGTCGTTTGCCCACGGGCGCTGAATGGCAAAAGGCGGGCTTTACCGAATCCCGCGATGCGCCGCCTTCGCCTTGGGTCAAAGGTCGCACCTATGCCTGGACGACCGGCGAAAGCCCGCAAGGGGCCAACACCAGTGACGCCGACCCATGGCCCCGTGCAGCGCCTGCTGGCGCGACCCGTCAAGGCGTCAATGGCTTGTACGACATGGGGGCCAATGTTTGGGAATGGACCACCGATGCCCAAGGCCAAGAGCGCCGGACGGTGGGCGGCTCCTGGTGGTACGGCGCTTTCAACATGAAGGCCGATGTGGTGGCCTTCAAACCCGCCAATTTCTACGCCGTGTACATCGGCTTTCGCTGTGTGTATGACCCGCAAGCTCAGCCCAGCAGCCAGCGCAAGGCGCAGCCATGATGCAGTCGTTGCCTCAGGGTTACCGCGCTGTGGTGTTCGGCGCCAGTGGCGCCATCGGTGGGGCCTTGGTGCAAAGGCTCAAGGCCGATCCGCGTTGCGAACAGGTGCTGGGCATTTCACGCACCACACAGCCTGGATTTGACCTGCTGGACGAGGCCAGCTTGGCCCGTTGCGCCGCTTCAATGGCGCATGCTGGGCCATTTCATTTGGTGATCGATGCCACCGGCGCACTCACGCTGGGTGCTCACGGCCCCGAAAAGCGGCTCGATGAATTGGATGCCGACCGCTTGCTGCGCGCCATGCACCTCAATGCGGTGGGTCCGGCCTTGCTGCTCAAACATGTCGCGCCATTGCTGGCCTCGGGAGAGCGGGTGATCTGGGCCAAGTTGTCCGCGCGTGTGGGCAGCATCGAAGACAACCGCAAGGGCGGTTGGTACGGTTACCGCTCGGCCAAGGCGGCACTCAACATGTTGCTGCAAACGGCCAGCATTGAAATTGCACGGCGCAGACCCTTGGCGGTGGTGGCGGCGCTTCAGCCCGGCACGGTGCGCTCGGCCTTGAGCCAGCCTTTTGTGGGCGATGCGGCTTTGGATCCGCTGGACTCGGCCACGAACCTGTTGAAGGTCCTGGATGCCTTGCAGCCGACAGGCCGTGCCTGGTTCATGGACCACAAGGGGCAAACCATCCCTTGGTGATGTGTTTGTTCAGGCGGGTGTAGGGTCCATGGTTTCAGGGCACACAACTGCGCACGGCATTGGTCAGCTGGGCATGCGACAACGCTTGTGTTGTCACGATCGTGCACGCTTGCTGCATTTGTAAAAAAACGCAGCCTTGCTGAGGCAACACCAGCATGCGCCGCCCCAGTGGCGTTTGGCTTGTTTGGCATAAGGTCAGAGCGTCACCGCTTTGCATCCAACGCACTCTGGACGGGAGTTTTTGGCGCCAACTCGGATCAATTTCGACTTGGGCAGCGCTGGAATCTGTACAGTCTTCGGGGCCTGTTTTGACGGGGGTGATGAAGCGAATGTCCCCGGTCTTTGCATCCACTTCGAGGTTGCGGTATTCGCACAAAGGCTCGGCGGCATGGAGGGAGGGCACTGCGAAAAAGGCCATCAGACACATCAGTGTCCAAAGATTCTTGTCAGACATCATCATTTTTTCGGGTACTGCGTCGCGCATATTGAAGGATTTTTTTGCCGAGCAATTCGCGGTCAAATGGCTTGGCAATCGCCTCGTTCATGCCCACGGCCATACAGCGCTCGTATTCGCGTGGATCGTTGCAGGCCGTCAGTGCAATGATGGGAATTTCACACAGAGGTTTGGCCAATTCAAGGCGTATTTTTTGGGTGGTTTCGAAGCCATCCATACCAGGCATCAACAGGTCCAGCAGCACCACATCGAAGGGGCAGTCTTGAATTTTCTCAAGGGCTTCTTGACCACTTGCGGCCTCTTCGATCACGGCTTCCAGGAGCTGGCGTCGCAGTTGTAGAGAGGCAATCTGACGATTGAGGGGGTTGTCATCCACGATCAGGATTCGGATGGGGCCTTGCTCTTGCAAAGGCACCTCACTGTCGATCGGGGTATGGGGCGCGGTCGTGCTCTGGCAGGGCAGACTGATGAAAAAGCGGCTGCCTTGCCCTGAAGTGCTGTCAACACCGATCTTGCCCGCCATGGCCTCGACCAGGTCGCGCGTGATGGAAAGGCCAAGACCGCTGCCACCGAAGCGACGGGAAATGCTGTCATCGGCTTGTACGAAGTGCTCAAAAAGCTTGGCCAAATTTTCAGAGGGGATGCCAATTCCACTGTCACGAACTTCGATGTGCAAGGTGCCGTGCTGAGCATCTTCGACGCTTTCCTCGTATTGGCATCTGAGGCTGACAAAACCTTCGTGGGTGAATTTGACGGCGTTGCCCAACAGATTCACCAGGATCTGTGTCAACCTGTGCGCATCGCCCACAATCCATCGCGGCACACCATGGCCCATGTTGAGCGTGTAGCGAATGGCTTTCGTGTGGGCTCGCGATTGCAAGATCATGTAAGCCGTTTTCAGTGTGTCGTGCAGGTCAAAAGGCTCGTGGACGATGCGCAAGGCACCTGCCGATATCTGGGAATAATCGAGCAGGTCGTTGATGATGGTCAGCAGGTGTTCAGAGGATTTTTGGATGTTCCCGACTTTGATCTTGATGTCTTCAGGCAAGCGCTTGTCGTTTTCAATCAGATCGGCCAGGCCCAAGATGGCATTCATCGGGGTGCGCAGCTCATGGCTGACCGATGCGACAAAAATATCCTTTTGTTTTTGAGCGTGAACCAGATCGTTTCGCATGCGTTGCAGCAGGCGTGTGTGACGATGCAGACGTTCCAGTCTTTTGATGCGCAATCGCTGCAAACGATGCAACAAGCCCATTTGGAATGCCAAGACCAGCAGTGCCACCAACAGGTGCCAGTGCACCAGCATTTTGGGCTCCACCCCCAGCATGACCTCGCCACCTTGCAGGGCATAAAGGTACATGGCCAAAATGAGGAGTGTGTTCGCGCCGATCCACCAGTGACCGTGCCGTACCGATCGCTCAATCACCGAAGGCAAACAAGCCCAGGAAAGCCAGATCAGCATAGGGGAAAAAATGCCTCCACTGGTCCAAGCCAATGCCAGCGCCTGTAACAGCAATGTCCATTGCGTGAAGATCACCAAGCCCGGCAGGGTATTGCCGCGCCATCGCCATGCGATCACCAAGCCATTGATCAGCAGCCCGATAAGGTGTAACCATGCGCCTTCTGTATAGCCCAGCCGCCACGACACCAGCCCAAATGCAAGATTGGCCAAGGCCAGGATGCTCAGGTAAGTCAGGAAGAGCTGACCGCGTTCACCCCGCATCGCCACGGGCACCCAAGGTCGACGAACCGCATGGGTTGGCTCACGTGATTTGGGGATTGTGTTCACACGGTTTGTATTGGGCTCGCGCTCCATAGGATCTCCAAACACAAACCTTGATTATGATTAAAAATAAATTGTAATCAATTAATGGTAAATGATTGAGAGATCTTATTGCGTTTGACGGTGGGCTTGGGGCAGACGCCCCGTGGCAGATCAAACCACCCCCGCACATCCTGATCGAGCCCCACGCCGTGCATGAAGTTGTAGATGGCTTTTTTGAGGCCTTGGCCCAGCAAGTCATGGTCCACACCTGGCGGCATCGGGGTCGGATCGACAAAGCCCACATCGTTTTTGGCAAAGCTGCCTTCGGGTAGGGGCAGCAGCGTCACGCCATAGGCATCAGGATTCAGCCCCACGGGCGAATGCACGGTGCAGACAAAGCGGTGGAAAAAGCCGCTGTGGATGCAGCCGTTTTCAAACAACTGGCGCACGTATTCCAGCGCGTCCACCGTGTCTTGCACGGTCTGCGTGGGAAAGCCATACATCAGGTAGGCATGCACCAGCACGCCCGCATCGGCAAAGCCTTTGGTCACTTGCGCCACCTGCTCGACCGAGACGCCTTTTTTCATCAGCGCAAGCAAGCGGTCAGAAGCGACCTCGAGACCGCCCGACATGGCAATGCAGCCGCTTTGGGCCAACAGCTCGCACAGCTCGGGGGTGAAGGTTTTCTCAAAGCGGATGTTCCCCCACCAAGAGATTTGCACGCCCCGGCGCAGGATTTCCTCGGCCAGGGCCTTGAGGGCTTTGGGTGGCGCCGCTTCGTCCACAAAGTGAAAGCCGGTCTGGCCCGTTTCGGCCACGATCTGTTCGATGCGGTCCACCAAGGTGCTGGCCTGCGTGGTTTCGTAGCGGCTGATGTAGTCCAAGCTCACATCGCAAAAGCTGCACTTCTTCCAGTAGCAGCCGTGCGCCACGGTCAGCTTGTTCCAGCGCCCGTCGCTCCACAGCCGGTTCATCGGGTTGAGCATGTCCAGCAGCGACAAGTACTTGTGCAGAGGCAAGCCATCCCAAGTCGGTGTGCCCACGTCATCAAATGCGATGTCGGGCTCTTGCAGGTTGATGTATTGCACTTGGCCTGCACCGTTGCGCACAAAGGTGCGTTGCAATCTTTGCAAGCTGCGCTGGCCTTGCAGGTGCTCGATCAAGCTCAGCAAAGGCCGCTCGCCGCCGTCGAGCGTGACGAAATCCACATGGTCGAAAACGCGGGCGTCTTTCAGCTCACGCAACTCGGTGTTGACAAAGCCGCCGCCCAATCCGATGCGTATGTGCGGGTGAGCCCGCTTGATGCACTGGGCGATGCGAAACGCCGCATAGACCGAACCGGGAAAGGGCACGGACAGCAAGACCAGCTGTGGCTGGTGGCGCTTGATGGCCTCAAGCGACAGACGCTCGAGCGTGCTGTCGATCAGGTTGGGGGGCTGCGCCAATGCATCGGCCAAGGCATTAAAGCTGGGCTGACTCGCGGCCAGTCGTTCGGCATAGCGGACAAATTCAAAGCCTTCGTCCACTGCATCGCGCAGCACATCGGCCAGATCGTTCAGGTACAGCGTGGCCAAGTGCCGAGCACGGTCGGTCTGGCCCAAAGCACCAAAGGCCCAGCCGATCGGATCGCCCGTGCCGTCGTCGTCGTACGCATCCAACGCTGCAAAGCGCTGGCCTTCGGGCAAAAAGCCTCGGCCTGCGATGCGGTGGCTGAGTGTGCTGTCGCGGCCTTGCAAGAACGCGATCACCGGGTCGATGCTGACGGCGTAATCGTGGAAGTGGTCGAGGAAAAAATTCACCGGCCCTGAGCGTTTTTCGACGGGCAAAGCCAGCGCGGCATCGCGCAGCGCCGCGATGCCTTGTCGGTTGAGCAAGGCCAGCACCGTGGCCAAGGCGAGGTCTTCTTGCACCGCCTCGATGCCCCGGGAACGCAGAAAACCCGTCAGGTAAGCGGTGGACGGGTAGGGCGTGTTGAGCTGCGTCATCGGAGGGATGACGCTCAGCACTTTGAAAGGGGTGGGGCTGGACATGGGCGGCAGGGACAAACGTATGCCTGATTATCGGTGCACAGGCTTTAACATCGGGGCCACCCCAGTGGGTAAGCCTTGTCCGGCCCCACCCCATCTGCCCTATTGAGATCGCCTTGTCCGAAACCCCAGTCTCCCATGCCTTGCCTTTGACCGATTTTTCGGGTCTGGTCCTGCGTGCCCCTGAACAAGTCCAACTGAGCCCGGCCCAAAAGCGTTTCAATGAATTGTTGGCGCGCATTGAGCGGCTGACCCACAACCTGCAGCGCTTGCAGGCATGGTCCGACCGCCACCGGCATGCGCACGTGCAGGCGCTGCACACCGCTGCGCAGCAGATGCGCGCATTGCGCAAAAGCCTTTTGCTGTTCTTGCATGACCAGTTGCACAGCGCCGACTTGACTGCACAGCAGCAGCGCATGGCCCGCAACAAGTTGCGCAGCTTGCTCGACGTGTTGTCCCCCTTGGCCGATCCGCAAGTTCAAGCCTTGGCCGATTTGTACGGTGACGATGGGCTTGACCAGGAAGAAGCCGCCGAATTGGCCGAAGCCGCCGAGCAGGTACGCGCCAAGATCGAGGCGGCTTTGGGCCAGCCCATCGACAACCCCAGCCAATACAAAACGCCCGAGGCCATGGTGGCTGCCGGCATGCGCCAGTGGCAGCGCCAGCAGCAAGCCGATGACGAGCGCAAAGCCCACAAGCGCGCGGCCCGCAAAGCCAAGAATAAACCGGTGGCCGACCAAGCCGAGGCACCCCAAGCCGACGCCAAAACGACTTTGCGCACCATTTACCGTCAGTTGGCCAGCGCCTTGCACCCCGACCGCGAGCCCGATGCGCAAGCGCGTGAACACAAAACAGCGCTGATGAGCGAGGTCAACGCCGCCTACGAAAAAGCCGACCTCACCACCTTGATGCGCTTGCAGATGCAGGTCACGCAAGTCGATGCCAAGGCCAGCTCACGCTTGGCCGATGACAAATTGACCGCTATGTGCGCCTTGCTCAAGGAGCAGGTCGCCGCGCTGGAAGATGATTTGGAGCAGTTGCAAATTCGCCTGTCTCGGGAGCTGTGCATCGCGGTGCGGGCCGATGCCGACGAGGCCCTGATGACCCAGGCCTTGAAGCGCATGCAGGCCGATCAACGCCATGAGGTGGACACTTTGGAGGCGGATTTGCGGCGGATTGCCCACGAAGCCGAGCTCAAACGCTGGCTCAAAGAGCAGGCACAAATGGCCAAAGAAAAAGCCCGTCAGGAAGCTGCGGGCTGGTGGAACTGAGCGCAGGCCAAAATGGCCTTGTGCGGTCTTCAGGTGATTTTTTGGTAGGCCGCTTCGTCGAGCAGGCTGTCCAAATCGCCCAGGTTGGTCAAGCGGGCCTTGAAGAACCAGCCTTGGCCCAAGGGGTCTGAGTTGGCCAAAGAGGGGTCGGCGCGCAAGGCTTCGTTGACCTCGATGATCTCGCCGCCTGCAGGCATGTGCACATCGGCGGCGGCTTTGACCGATTCGACCACACCGGCCACGGCCTTGGCCTCGAATGTGGCGCCGATGGCCGGCAGGTCCACAAAAACAATGTCACCCAGCGTGTCTTGCGCATGGACGGTGATGCCCATCACGGCGATGTCGCCATCGCGTTGCAACCAGGTGTGTTCGTCTGAAAAAAGGAAGGACATTGTGAAGCTTGTTGAGGCTTGGCCCTTGATTCGCTCAAGGGCCAAGCCAGGTGGGAAGTGGCGCAAATTCTAGCTTTATTTGGCGTACACCAAGTCTCGCAGCGTCAAGGACAGAGCGGGTACATAGCTCACCACCATCAGGCAAACCAGGATCACCAGCACGAAGGGGATCAGGTCCTTGATCATCCGGTCCAGCGAGATTCGGGCCACTGTACATGCTGCGAACAGGTTCACACCAAAAGGCGGGGTGATCATGCCCAGGGCCAGGTTGACCACCATGACCAGGCCGAAGTGCACTGGATCGATCCCGAAGTGCATGGCCACTGGGGCCAAGATGGGGGCCAGCACGATGATGGCGGCGCTGGTCTCGATGAACATGCCAATGAAGAACAAGGCGGCGTTGACGCCCAACAAGAAGTAAGCGGGTGACTTGAGCACATCTTGCAACCAGTGTCCAATCGCTTCGGGCACGCCCGCACGGGTGATCAGGAAGGCGAACAAACCGGCGTTGGCAATGATGAACATGATCACAGCGCTGGACAACACCGACTTGCGCATGATGATGGCCAAGTCTTTCAGCTTGATCTCGCGGTAAATCACGGTGCCCACGATCAGCGCGTAAAACACCGCCACGGCAGACGCTTCGGTGGGGGTAAAAACCCCACCGTAGATGCCGCCCAAAATGATCACGGGCATCATGAGCGCCCAACCGGCTTGCCACGAGGCTTTGCCAAAGCTCAGACGTCCTTCACCATCGTTCTTGCCCCAGCCTTTGTATTTGCAATACACCCAAACCCAGAACATCAAAGCCGCGCCAATGAACAGGCCTGGACCAAAACCAGCGATGAACAATTCACCAATGGAGACTTCGGCGCTCACGCCGTAAAGGATCATGGGAATCGATGGGGGGATGATCACCCCCAATTCGGCCGATGTGGCTTGCAAAGACGCCGCATAGGTGGTGGGGTAGCCGTGCTTGATGAGCGCGGGGATCAAGATGGTGCCGATGGCAAATGTGGTGGCCACCGACGAGCCCGAGACGGCTGCAAAGATCATGCAAGTCAGCACGCAGGTCATGGGCAAGCCACCTTGCACGCCACCCACGATGCTCTTGGCGAATTCCACCAAGCGGCGCGAGATGCCGCCGGTTTCCATGATGTTGCCCGCCAAAATGAAGAAGGGGATGGCGGCCAGCGGGAATTTGTTGATCGAATTGAACATCTCTTTGACCGAGATGAGCATGTTGGCGTTGCCGATTTGGATGCCGACGATGGCCGACAAACCGATCGAAACAGCCACGGAAATGGTGAGTGCAAAGCACAGCACCATGGTGCAAAGCATGACGACGCTCATTGTGCGGTCTCCAATTCAAGGCGCTGTGGATCGAGCCAGTTGCCGATGATGCTGATCACGCTGAAACATGCGCCCACAGGCAAAGCCATGTAAGCCCAAAACATGGACACGTCTTCCAAGCCAATCATGGACTGGACCTTACCGCGATTGGCGTAGTCCCAGCCCCACCAAATGATGATGCAGACCAAAGTCAGTGCAGCCAAGGCCACGGCGGTGTCGAGGACTTTCTTCATGCGGGGGCCGCTCCAGCGGTAAAGCACGTCGACGCTGACCATTGCGCCTTGACGAAAGGCCATGGGGATGCCCATGAAGACCATCCAGATCAGGCTGAAGCGGATGAGAACTTCGGTCCATTCAATCGGCACTTCCAACACAAAACGGGTGAAAATTTGCAGCATGCCGAGACTGGCGGCCACAAACAGCATGAAACAGGCCACGAACATGGAAAAGGTGGTGGTCCACTTTTCAATGCTCAGGTAGAGGGAGCGCATAAAGAATCCTTCAAGACAAAATCAAAAAACGCCCGCCAATCCTGGATTGGTCGGGCGTTTCCACATGCTTCAAATCACTTGTAGTTGCGGATGCGGTCCAGGTTGGCTTTGCCGAACTGCTTTTCAAATTCGGCCATGGCGGTGCCCATGGTGGCGACGAATTTGGTTTTGTCCACGTTCTCGATCACGTTCATGCCTTTTTTGCGCAATTCAGCCACGCCATTGGCATCGTCTTTGTCCACGCGGGCGCGGTTGACTTTGACGGCCTCTTTGGCGGCATCCAAGAAGATTTGCTTGTCAGCGGCGCTGAGTTTGTCGAACGAGCCTTTGTTCATCAGGATCACCACGGGTGAATAAACGTGGCCAGTCAGTGTCAGGTGCTTTTGCACTTGGTCAAAGTTGGCGGCCATGATGACGGACAGTGGGTTTTCCTGGCCGTCCACGGTGCCTTGTTGCAAAGCCGTGAACACTTCTGGGAAGGCCATTGGTGTGGTCACAATGCCCAAGCTCTTGTAGGCTGCGACGTGCACTGGGTTTTCCATGGTGCGCATCTTCAGACCCTTCAGGTCACCGGGTTCGTTGACCGCACGTTTGCTGTTGGTCATGTGACGCACGCCGTTTTCACCCCAAGCCAAAGCCTTGAAACCCTTGGCGTCGAATTTGGACAGCAGCTCTTGGCCAATGGGGCCATCGAGCACGGCGCGTGCGTGCGCTTTGTCGCGGAACAAAAAGGGCACGTCCAGAATTCGCGCTTCAGGCACAAAGTTGGGTACAGGGCCGGTGGAGGTGGTGGCCAATTCTTGGGTGCCCAGTTGCACCGATTCGATGGACTCGCGCTCGCCGCCCAAAGAGCCGGAGTAGAAGTTTTGGATCTTGATGCGACCGTTGGTGCGTTTTTCCACTTCTTTGGACAGTGTGTCGATGGCTTCGCCTTGGTGGGAGTTTTGCGCCACCGAAATGCTGTTGCGCATGACCGTTTGTGCGGAGACTGCGGTCATCACACCGATGGCCAAACTCAGGCCCAACATCAATTTGCTCAATTTCATTCAATCACTCCTCGTGGATCAGGGGACAAGAACAAGTTGACCATCAACTTGTCATACAAGTTCATTATGGTGTGATCATTGACTTGGTGATCTAGGGTTTTCGCGGGGATGGTGATGCCAAGGTGACGCGGCGAATCAAGTGGGCCCAAAAAAAAGGCCCTTCGCAGGGCCTTTTGCTTGGAGGTGAATGCTTCACATGCCCGAATAGTTCGGACCGCCGCCGCCTTCGGGCGTGACCCAGACGATGTTTTGTGTCGGGTCCTTGATGTCGCAGGTTTTGCAGTGCACGCAGTTTTGCGCGTTGATTTGCAAGCGGTCGGAGTTGTCTTCGTTTTTCACAAACTCGTACACGCCGGCAGGGCAATAGCGCGACTCAGGGCCTGCAAACTTGGCCAGGTTGACATTGACCGGCACCGAGGCGTCTTTCAGCGTCAGGTGGGCGGGCTGGTTTTCTTCGTGGTTGGTGTTGCTGATGAACACGCTGCTCAAACGGTCGAAGGTCAACTTGCCATCGGGCTTGGGGTAGTCGATCTTGGGGCAATCGGCCGCAGGCTTGAGGTAGGTGTGGTCGGCCTTGTCGCGGCGCAGTGTCCATGGGATGTGGCCGCGCAGCACGAACTGCTCGAAGCCGTTCATGAGTGTGGCCACCGTCAAGCCCTTCTTGAACCAGGTCTTGAAGTTGCGCGACTTGTTGAGCTCGGTGTGCAGCCAGCTGGCTTCAAAGGCCTCAGGGTAGGCGCTCAACTCGTCGTGTTGACGGCCTGCCACCAGGGCGTCGTAAGCGGCTTCAGCGGCCAGCATGCCGGTCTTGATGGCGGCGTGGCTGCCCTTGATGCGGCTGACGTTGAGGTAGCCGGCGTCGCAGCCGACCAGAGCACCGCCCGGGAACACGGTCTTGGGCAAGCTCATCAGGCCGCTAGCGGTGATGGCGCGGGCGCCGTA